>OGRN01001069.1_pt1 | contig 24553 bp, 20 predicted proteins | sample 1553401 | NCBI WGS metagenome assembly OGRN01 (sample SAMEA2580096, study PRJEB22360) | human gut metagenome | biome: human gut; feature: human-associated habitat; material: faeces | place: Denmark | collected 2008/2010 | reverse complement strand
TTGAATTCGAGGCCATTTCCCCCGATGAATATACGGAAATCGAGGCCGCGCTGCAGGCTGGAATCTACGAATACCGCGTGAAGGAGGCGATGTAAATGGCGAAATTCACCGTGTGCGTGCCAGGTCTTCTGCCCACCGTGCAAGACCGCGGCCGCATGGGATACGCCGCGAGCGGCTTCTCGCCTTCGGGTGTCATGGATCGCCGCGCGTTCTCGCTCGGGAACCTGCTTGTGGGCAATGCGGCGAATGCGCCAGCCATCGAATTCGCCTTCGCGGGCCCTACGCTCGAATTCGAAAACGACGCCGTCGTCGCCATTACGGGCGCCGATTTCAACCCGCGCCTCGACGAAGAGCGCGCGCCCATGTACCAGGCGTTCGTGGTGCGCGCCGGCCAGCGCCTCTCAATGCCGGCCGCCGAGCGCGGCGTATACGGATATTTGGCCATCGCCAACGGCGGCGTGGTCATGAACCCCTACGTGGTTGAGCACGTGCTCTCCCCCGAGGGCACCGTCACCTCCACCACCCAGGCAAAGTCCCTGGGACAGGCCATCAGCGCCGACACGGCCTCGCAGGTCAAGGACGCCATGGCCGACGTCGTGGACCACGGCACCGGCACCCGCGCGCAGATTCGCGGCGTGAAGGTGGCGGGCAAGACCGGCACCGCTCAGATCGAGAGCGGCAAGATCAACTCGTTCTTCATGGGCTTTGCCCCGTTTGACACGCCCACCCTGGCCATCTCGGTGGTCATCGAGGGCAACGATGGCTCGGACGTCGAGGGATACGCGGCGGCAGTTGCCGGCAAGGTCCTCTCGTCCGCGCTCAACACGCAGTCAAACGGCTCGGGCAAGTGATGAGGACACCGCACTTCCGGCACCAGGTTTTCAGACGCACCACAACGCACCACAAACGCAGCAGACACGAGGACACGGCAAGACACGCGCGGCACCACCGCGAGCGGGATGGGAGAAACACATGCCAGGCAGGCTTCTAGGCGGACGCTACCAGGTTCAGGACAGGATTGGCACCGGCGGCATGGCCACGGTTTACCGCGGACAGGACGAGGTCCTGGGCCGCACCGTGGCCATCAAGACGATGCTGCCGCAGTACGCCAACGACCCCTCGTTTGCGGCGCGCTTCAAGCAGGAGGCCCAGGCCGCGGCAGCGCTGCAGAGCCCGTACATCGTCTCGGTCTATGACTGGGGCAAGGATGGTGACACGTACTACATCATCATGGAGTACCTGCGCGGCACCGACCTCAAGAGCGGCATCAAGAAGCACGGCGCCCTCGACTGCAAGAAGGTTGCCCAGATTGCCTCCCAGATTGCCCAGGCGCTCTCCGTGGCCCACCGTCACGACATCATCCACCGCGACATCAAGCCGCAGAACATCATGGTGCAGCCCGACGGCAACATCAAGGTGATGGACTTCGGCATCGCCCGCGCCAAGAACAGCCACCTCACGCAGGACAACTCCGTCCTGGGCACCGCCCACTACGTCTCCCCCGAGCAGACGCAGGGCAAGGAGCTTGGCCCCACCACCGACATCTACTCCCTGGGCATCGTCATGTACGAGGCCGCCACGGGCCAGGTGCCCTTCCAGGGCGACGACGCCATCTCCGTCGCCCTGAAGCAAGTCAACGAGCAGCCCAAGCCGCCCTCGCAGCTCAACCCCGCCGTGGATCCCTCGCTTGAGTCCATCATCCTCAAGTGCATGCAGAAGAACCCCGCCGACCGCTTCCAGACCGCCCTGGAGCTCTACCACGTCCTGCGCGACTACCTCGCAGGACGCATGGCGCAGGTCAACAGCGCCACCGCCGTTCTGCCCGGCTCTGCTGCGGCCGTCGCCGCCACCTCCAAGCTCGAGCCCGGCCAGGGCATGGCCCCCGGCAACACCGCCTCCATGCCGCGCGTTTCTCGCACCGGGCAGTACCGACCGCAGCGCGCCACCGAGGAGGCTGCCGAGCAGGAGGAGGAGCGCGACCGCAAGCGCAAGCGCAACATCGTCATTGGCGCGGTGTGCGGCGTCATTGCCGCGGTGGCCATCGTCTTCGCGCTGGTCAACGTCCTGGGCAGTGCCTCCAAGACCTACCCGGTGCCCAACCTCGCCGGTATGACGGCGGACCAGGCCCAGACGGCCATCACGCAGGACGGGCACTTCAAGATGGGCGAGACCAAGGAGAGCTACTCCAGCAGCGTCGAGCAGGGCAAGGTCATGGACCAGGACCCGCGCGCTTCTCGCCAGATGCCGGAGGGCACCACCATCAACATCGTCATCTCCAAGGGCGAGGAGCCCAAAGAGCAGGTCAGCGTGCCCAACCTCACCAACAAGACGCCCAAGGAGGCCCAGGAGGCCTGCACCAAGGTGGGCCTGACCGCCGTCGCGGGCGACGAGGTCGAGGACGACAACATCGAGGAGGGCCGCATTGCCAAGCAGGACGTGGAGGCCGGCTCCTCTGCGGAGAAGGGCACCAAGGTGACCTACCACATCTCCAAGGGCACGAGCCAGGTCGTCATTCCCAATGTGGTGGGAGACTCCGAGGACAGCGCCACCACCACCCTCAAGAACGCCGGCTTTGAGGTGAGCGTCCAGTACAGCGAGAGCTCCGACAGCGTGGGCAAGGTCATCAGCACCAGCCCCAAGAACGGCAACTCCGCGACCAAGGGCAGCACCGTCACCATCACCGTGGGCAAGGCGCCCTCCAAGGTCAGCGTGCCCAGCGTCATCGGCATGACCTACTCCGACGCCGCCGACAAGCTCAAGGCCAACGGCTTCTACGCCGGCCTTGCCAGCGGCTCTAGCAGCAACGGCATCGTGACGGACCAGTCCGAGACCACCGCCACCAAGGGCGACACCATCTACCTCACCACCAAGGTGGAGTCCAACAGCAACGGCGGCAACGGCGGCTCCAGCAGTAACGGCAGCGACACCGGAACCACCGGCGGCAGCAACGGCAGCACGCAGCAGTAGGGCCTGCGACAGAGACTCAGACAATCCGGGGCGCGCATTCCACCAGGATGCGCGCCCCGGCTTTTGCTTTAGGGCAACTAGCTGCGCATTTACAATTTCATGAGCGAGTTTTTGGTCCATCTCTACACTTTTATGAGTGAATTAATGGCCTCTCAGCGCATTTTTATGAGGGAATTGAGTCGGGAGCGCAAGATTAACCGTGCAGGATGCAGCCTGACAGTTCGTGGCCCCCTCGCGGCATCTTGTTGCCGCCAACCTCTCCCGTCCAATAATCGGGAGCAGAATTGCCGTACTCAGAAAGGGAGGAGAACCATGAACGTCACGCGTAGGGACCTGTTGGGTCTAGCGGCACTTGGAGCGGGAAGCCTTGCCCTCTCCGCCTGCCAGTCTGGCGATAAGGGCGCGCAGGCCGGCAACGTCACGGCGCAGGCATCCCTTGCGCCAGGCGACGGTTACTCCAAGGACGACTCTGGTCGCAGCACGACCTACCAGGCAAAGGGACACGAGCTTCTCGCCGGGCTTGGCAGCTTTGAGACCATCTGCCAGCCGCGAGCCGCCCAGGGACGCGTCGAGCAGCTCACGTACCAGACGCACTCCTACGTCTGGGAGGAGGCAAACCCCGGCCAGAAGTTTCTTGTTAACAAGGTCATCAACGTGTGGCTTCCGGCTGACTACGATGCCAGCCGCACCTACGACGTCCTGTACCTCATGCACGGCACCGGGCACGAGGGCGCCAGCTACTGGCTCACGGACGAGGAGGACTGCCACGGCTCTCAGACGCGCGCCCTGCTGGACGGCATGGTTGAGGACGGCCTCATCAAGGACGTCATTGTGGCGTGCCCGTCCTACTACTCCTTCCCTGCCGGAGAGGAGCCCGCTGATATCCTGGCCTACCACCAGGCAGACTCTCACGCTGACGACTGGCCGTGCCTCTTCTGGAAGGAGCTGCGCAAGAGCGTGATTCCGCTGGTTGAGTCAACCTATCCCACGCACGCGGCCGGCGACGTCTCTGACGCGGGCCTTGCGGCAAGCAGAGACCACAGGGGCTTTGCGGGCCTTTCTCGCGGCTCCATGACCAGCGTGAATAGCGCCATGATGCACTGCCTTGACCTCTTTGGCTGGATAGGCTCCTACTCCGGCATCTGGGCGGACTTTGACGAGTTCAGGGGCGTCCTCGAGGGCCAGTACGCCGACCTGCCAGTCAGCTACTGGTACAACGGCAACGGCAGCAAGGACTTCTCGCTCCAGAACCACGAGGAATTCAGGGACAACGTGCTGGGCCAGATGGGCGACCGCTTTGCAGACGGGCAGAACTACTGCTGGGTGAGCTTCCCCGGCGGCACCCACGACTACGACTGTTGGGCCCTTGATCTCTACAACTCCCTCCTGGCCTTCTTCTAGGCGAGAAGAGCAGGCGAGAAACACTGCCGAGAAGCCTGCAAAACAAAAGCAGGCCAGAGGAGATAACCCCTCTGACCTGCTGTTCTTTCTGGTGCCCCCGGGCCGATTCGAACGGCCGACACCCGCTTTAGGAGAGCGGTGCTCTATCCCCTGAGCTACGAAGGCATGAAACCACATTCTAGCACGGACTCACTCCGCCCGCGCAGAACGAGTGCCTACTTGCTCTTGCCCTTCTTGGCGGCGCGAGCCTCCTCGTCGGCAATGCGACGCTGGCGGTCGGCCTCAAAGAGCTCGGCGAGCTTCTTGTCGGTCATGCCCTGGATCTTGCGCTCCGCAGCCTTGCGGTACGGACGACGCTTGACCAGGTCATAGACAAAGCCGCCGATGATGAAGACGTACGCGAGCACAAGGGACGCGATGGCAAGGATGCCCTGCATGGAGTCGGTGCTGCTGGCCTCGGCCGGGAAGGCGTAGGCCATGACGAGGCTCAGGATGGTCATGGCAAAGCCGATACCCAGAAGGACCCACCAGACGCGCTCGGTCCTCTTGTAGTCCGGGTTGGAGCGCAGCGCGATGTCGTACGCGCGGGTGCGGATATCCTCCTCCTCGCGGCGGCGCTGCTTCTCGGCCTTCTTCTGCTCCTTGCTCATGGTGGCAATGTTGGCCTTGGACTTGCCCGAACCGGTGCGCACGGACGCGCCAGCCTCGCTCACGGGCTTGGCGTTGGCGGCGGTGCGCTTGCCGAGGTTCATGGGATCGTAGGTGGGCTTGTCGCCAGCCTTCTTCTCCTCGGGCTTCTCCTTGGAGACGCTGCGGTCGGCGGCGACCTCCTTGGCCTCCTCGCGGGCGGCGTCGATGGTGCTACGCAGAGACATTTGACTCCTTCATGGGCGTGAACTCGGTACCGGTAATGATCTGGAAGGCCTCCTGGTAGCGCTTGGAGGTTCCCTCGAGCACATCCGCGGGCAGGTGCGGGGCATCGCCCTGCATGTCCCAGTTGGCACGCAGCCAGTCGCGGACGTACTGCTTGTCGTAGCTCGGCTGGACGGAGCCCTCCTGGTAGCCCTCGGCCGGCCAGAAGCGGCTGGAGTCGGGCGTGAGGCACTCGTCGATGAGCGTGAGCTGGCCGTCGATGAAGCCAAACTCAAACTTGGTGTCGGCGATGATGATGCCGCGGGTGGCGGCGTACTCGGCCGCAGCCTTGTAGATGGCCAGGGACGCGTCGCGCAGCTGCGTCGCCACGTCGGTGCCCACAATCTCGCAGCAGCGCTCGAACGAGATGTTCTCGTCGTGGTCGCCCAGCTCGGCCTTAGTGGAGGGCGTGAAGATGGGCTCGGGCAGCTTGGAGGCCTCGGTCAGGCCCGCGGGCAGCTTGATGCCGCACACGGTGCCGTCCTGGTCGTAGGTCTTCTTGCCGCTGCCGGTGAGGTAGCCGCGCACGATGCACTCGATGGGCACCGTCTGGGCCTTCTTGACCAGCATGGAGCGGCCGGCCAGGTAGTCGGAGTACTGCTGGAACTCCTCGGGCAGGTCAGCCACGTCGCAGGAGATCATGTGGTTGGGCATGAGGTCCTTGAAGCGGTTGAACCAGAAGGCCGAGATGCGGGTCAGGATCTCTCCCTTGTGGGGAATCTCGTCCGGCAGGATGAAGTCGAAAGCGCTGATGCGGTCGCTCGCGACCATCAGCAGCTTGTCGCCGCAATCGTAGATGTCACGAACCTTGCCGTGCGAATCCGGACGCATCTCAATCTGTGCCACGCTGGAGCCCACCTTCCAAGACGTTGTTATTTGCCTCTCTGACGCGAGGCCATGCCGAAGCATACAGGTTTTAGTTTACACCGTTGAGCGAGTCAGACCCACGGAAGGACGGGCTTCTCGCCTGTTGGGGCGCTAGCCCTCCTGGATGGCCTGAGCAAGGTTGCGACGGCCGCGGTTCTGGGGGATGCGCAGGGTGAACGTGGTGCCCTTGCCCAGCTCGGACTCGACGAGGATGGTGCCGTTGTGCTTGTCCACGATCTCCTTGGTGAGCGAGAGGCCCACGCCAAGGCCGCCGGAGACGCGCTCGCGGCTGACGTCGGAGCGCCAGAAGCGGCTGAACGTCTGGGGGATGTCCTCCTTGGCAATGCCGATGCCGGTGTCCTGGACAGCGATGAGCACGTCGGACTTGTCCTGGCGTACGGTGACCATGACCCAGCCGTCCTCATCGGTGTAGCGCATGGCGTTGCTCATGAGGTTGACCACGGCCTCGCGGATGAGGTCCGGGTCAATGTCCGCATTGAGCTCTCCGTACTGGGACTCGTCAACAAAACGCAGGTGGAGGCCCTTCTCGTGGAAGAGCTGGTGCTGTGAGGTCACCAGGCTGCGAATGAGGTAGACCACGTCGGTGCGCTCGGTCTTGAGCTCGGTGGAGCCGTTCTCCAGGCGGGACAGCTTGAGCATGGCGTCCACCAGGCGAGAAAGGCGTCTCACCTCGGCGGCCACGGTCTCAAAGTGCTCGTCGTCGGCGGGGAGCACGCCGTCCTGCATGGCCTCCACGGTGGCCTGCATGGCCATGAGGGGCGTGCGCAGCTCGTGGGCCACGTCGCCGGTCAGGCGGTGCTCCAGCTTGAGGTCGCGCTCAAGGGAGGTGGCCATGTCGTCGAAGGTCTCTCCCAGCTGGCCAATCTCGTCGGAGCCGCGCACGCCGGAGCGGGCGGTGAGGTCTCCGTTCCTGAGCTGGCGCGCGGTGTTGGTGATTCGCTGGATGGGCGTGGAGAGGCGCTTGGACGTGAAGTAGCCGATCACGCAGGCCAGGACCACCGCAATGGCGGGGGCCACCGCCAAGGGCCCCGTAGGAGTTGCTGCGGAAGGCGGCGTCCGCGCGGGTGAGGAGCGTCTCGGAGCCAAAGGCCCACAGGCGCAGGGTTCCCACCTGACTGTCGTTTGCGCCAAGGATGGGCGCCGTCACCGCGGAGTCCGCCCCGGTCGGGGCGTTGGAGACGGGGTCTGCGTGGCCGGCGGACTCGCGCGTGTGCTCCCACGTGTCGTCGTAGAGTACCTGGCCGTCGGGGCCAATGATTTGGATTCCCACGTCGGAGGACATGGCGCTGGTGTTCTTGGCCTCAGCAAGGACGGTGCCGTCCCAGGAGCCCTCGCGCTGGTAGACGGTGGAGATGCTCTCCGCCGCGGAGTTTGCCAGGGCCTGCATGTTCTGGCGCGTGTACGCCTTGAACTGACCCTCCCACACAATGCCCAGAACGGCAACGAGCACGGCCGCGGTCATGATTGCCGTCAGGGCAAAGGCCAGGGTCATGCTCGTCGAGTAGGGCTGGGACCTCTTGGGGTCCGGCTGGATGGTGTTCCACGAATTGCGAGACGAGGGCTGCTGGGAGCCCCCGTCTGCGCGTGCGTTCCTGCCTGTTACGAACTTGGCCGCCAAGGCGGACCTCCTCGGCTACGTTCTACTTGGCGTCAGCGGGCTTCTCGGGAGCCTCGAAGCGATATCCCACGCCGTGGACGGTGTAGAGCCAGCGCGGGTTGCGCGGGTCGTCGCCAAGCTTGGCGCGCAGGTTCTTGACGTGGGAGTCAATGGTGCGCTCGTAGCCCTCGAAGTCATAGCCCAGGACCTTCTCCACCAGCTCCATGCGGGTGTAGACGCGGCCCGGGTAGCGGGCGAGGGTGGTCAGGAGCTTGAACTCGGAGGCGGTGAGGTCAACCTCGGTGCCCTCGACGATGACCTTGTGGCCGGAGATGTCGATTACCAGGTCGCCGAAGTCCAGCACCTCGAGGGCCGGTTCGGCCTCGGTGTGGGCGCGGCGCAGCAGGGCGCGCACGCGGGCAACGAGCTCACGCGGCGAGAAGGGCTTGATGAGGTAGTCGTCAGCTCCCAGCTCCAGGCCGATGATGCGGTCCTCGACCTCGCCCTTTGCGGTCAGCATGATGATGGGCACGTTGGAGGTCTCGCGGATGGCGCGACAGACGCGCTCGCCGGAGAGCTTGGGCAGCATGAGGTCAAGGATCACGAGGTCAAAGGAGTGCTTCTCGAACTCCTCGACGGCGCTCTGGCCGTCGCCGACGCCGCGCACGATGTAGCCCTCGCGCTCGAGGTAGGCAGCCACGGCGTCGCGGATTGCCTTCTCGTCCTCAACAAGCAGAATCTTCTTCTCATCCGAAGCCATGTTGGCCTCCCTGTGTGATGTCGACTGCACGGCCTGGCGGGCCAGGCCCGTAGATGTTCCCTAGTTTACCCCACAAGCCGCGGGGTGTAGTCCGACCCTTACAGCTGGAAGGTGCGAACCGTCACGGAATCGGGGTAGCCGGTGTCCGCGTTCTTGACCGTCGAGAAGGTCACGAAGGTCGAGCAGTCCCCCACCCGGGCCGGAAACTCGCCGTAGTCGACGCAGCGGTCGGCCGAGTCAAGGCTGCCGTAGGTCTTGCTGGCGAGGTCCACCACAAAGTAGGAGGACCGGCTCTTGATGACGAACTTGTCGCCCTTGCCGCACCCCACCTCGGACGGCTCTCGGTTGAGCTTGACGAAGCCCGCGGACTCCGTGCCCATGTAGGTGCCCATCTGACCCAAAAGGCCACCCGTGCTGTAGCTGGCCTCCACCGAGACCAGGAAGCGCTCCCCCACGCGCGTGGCACGGAAGGGCTTCACGCCGGCCGGCATGACGAGCTGGTCGATCTTGGTGGCTAGGTCGTCGGAGAGCGAGTAGGCCGTGACGCCGTAGTAGGTGCCCTCGCTCGCGCGGACGCGCGGCGTGAGGATGGCGCAGTCGCCAGACACGTTGGGCTTGGTGGCAAAGCGTCCGGGGGACTCCACGACTGCGGTGGCGTCGTCGCTGCCGGCGTGCCACAGGTAGCAGTAGCTGGACTCCGCCGTCTTTGTGCCCGAGAGCGAGGGCTGGACCTGCCAGAGCACGCGCTCGCCCGAGCAGGCGATGGGCGCCGGGTCATAGTCAGACGTGGCCTGCCACAGGGTCTTGGTGTCGCCCGTGAGCGCGCCAGCCGAGAAGCGCGAGCCGTAGAGCGTCCAGGAGCGCGTGGTGGTGTCCAGCTCCACCCAGGCGTAGACGGAGTCGGAGCAGGCGACGTCGTAGATGACCGTCGTGGTGGCCTGCCCCTTGGGGGCGGAGACCACCTCGAGGAGCTTGCCGGACTCGAGCGAGAGCGCGGAGGCCACCACCATGGGCGTAGCGGAGGAGCCGGCGGTTGCCACCGGGATCCAGGTGCCCTCCGCGGCGTGGAGCACGTTGCCCAGGGGCAGGGACCACTCGTGGGCCGGAGCCATCACCGAGTCGTCGTACTGGTAGTCATCGGTCACGCTGGGCGCCGAGCCCTCGTCCACCACGACGGGCGATGAGGTGTCCGCGCCCTTCTCCGCTCCATGGGTGCAGCCGGAGAGAATGGCCACGGCGGCACCGGCCGCGGCCGTGGTGGCCGCCGCCTTGAAGAAGCCGCGCCTTGAGAGCTTGGGGCCCCTCACCGGTCGGACCTACTCCGCCTGGACGGTGCCGGCGGCCTGGATCTGCTCCATGGCCTGCAGGAGCGCCTGCGAGAACTGATCCGCGCAGGAGGTCTTGCGGGGGCCGCAGGTATTGCCCTTCAGAATCTGGGCCACCTCCTCGGTGGGACGGCCAGAGACGAGCTTGCCGATGGCGGCCAGGTTGCCGGAGCAGCCTCCGTCAAAGCCCACGTCCTCGATGGTCTTGCCGTCGTCGGAAAGGTCGATGTGGATCATGCGCGAGCAGACGCCGCGCGGCTTGAAGTCAACGTGCTGCATGGCGGGACTTCCCCTCTCTTTGATGTCGTCACAGTATACCCAGCGCCCGCCGCCGGAATCTCCCGCGACGGGCGCCGTACGCTCTGGGGTTGGACGGCAAGAAGCGTGCGCTTCTCGCCTGGCGTGCGATTGCTAGAACTCCAGCTGCTCCAGGCGGTCGAAGACCACGCCGGTGCGCGTGAGGAAGCTGCGCGGGTCGAAGATGGCGTCCAACTCGGCGGGCTTGAGCTTGCCGCAGCGCGGGTCGGCCTCGATCTTCTGGCGGAAGGTGGTGCCGGGCTCGCACTGCTGCACCTCGCGCCACGTGGCCATGGCGTTCTCCTGCACGATCTTGTACGCGTCCTCGCGGGTGATGCCGGTGTCCACCAGGTGCAGCAGCACCTTGGAGGAGTAGATCAGGCCGCGGGTCTTGTTGAGGTTGGCCAGCATCTGGGCCGGGTAGAGCACCAGGCCGTCCACGATGCGGATGAGGCACTGGAACATGTGGTCGAGCGCGATGAAGCTGTCCGCCTGGGCGACGCGCTCGGCGGAGGAGTGCGAGATGTCACGCTCGTGCCAGAGGGCCACGTTGTCAAAGGCCACCTGCGCGTTGGCCTTCACCACGCGGGAGAGGCCGCAGACCTTCTCGACGGTGATGGGGTTGCGCTTGTGGGGCATGGCGGAGCTGCCCTTCTGGCCCTTGCGGAAGGGCTCCTCGGCCTCAAGGGTGTCGGTCTTCTGCAGGTTGCGGATCTCGGTGGCAATGCGCTCGCACGTGGCGGCCGTGGTGGCCAGGACGCCGGCCAGGTAGGCGTGGTGGTCGCGGGAGATGACCTGCGTGGAGAGCGGGTCGTGCGTGAGGCCAAGGTGCTCGCAGACGTACTCCTCGACGCGCGGGTCAATGCTGGAGTAGGTGCCCACCGCGCCGGAGATGGCGCCAAAGGCCACGTTGTTGCGGGCGTCGCGCAGGCGGTCGAGGTCGCGCTTGAGCTCCCAGGCCCAACTGCCGAACTTCATGCCAAAGGTCATGGGCTCGGCGTGGATGCCGTGGGTACGGCCCACGCAGAGGGTGTCCTTCTCCTCGAAGGCGCGGCGCTTGCAGATCTCGCCGAGCCTCTTGCAGTCCTCGATGAGGATGTCGGTGGCCTGGACGAGCTGGTAGCACAGGGCGGTGTCGCCCAGGTCGGAGCTGGTCATGCCGTAGTGGACCCAGCGGCTGGGCTTGGGGCTTCCCTCCGGCACGTCCTTGTCGATGTAGGAGCCCATGTTGGTGAGAAAGGCGATGACGTCGTGGTTGGTCACGGCCTCGATGGCGTCCACCTCGTCCTTGTTGAAGGCCGCATGCTCGCGGATCCAGGCGGCCTCCTCGCGGGTGATGCCGCTCTCGCCGATCTCCGCGTGTGCCTCGCAGGCCAGCACCTCGATCTCCTGCCAGACGGCGTACTTGTTCTCGAGCGAGAAGATGTGGCCCATCTCCGGACGGGTGTAGCGATCGATCATGTGGGTCCTCCTGTGAGGTCGCGGTTGCCGACATGCCTTTGCACAACGTTTTCGATTTTAGCGCGGCGAGCTGGGGTGCCGCTCGCATGCGGCACCGGCTTCTTAACACTTACCTTAACAGCAACTTCGCAGCTGCGAAGTTAAGTGTTAAGTTGCCATCCGTTTCTATCTGACGAGCCTGTATCGCTGCTTGGGGCTCCTTGGTGGTTCCATTGGCTCGACCGAGCCCGACTCTATCAGAGACCTCACATGGCTCGTGATGCTCGACCTCGACAGGCCGGACTCCGAAACCAGCTCGGCCATGGATGCAGAGGAGTGCTTCGCAAGGTAGTCAAGTATCGCATCGTCCACTCCCCCGGCGGCGCCGTTCTTCCTTTCGCTTGGGGCAACTCGGCGCCGGTCGAGCGTCAGAGAGAACGCAACCGTTGAGTTGTGAGGTCGGGCGGGAGGCATCAAAGCGCGCCTGAGCTGCTCACCAATCTCCTGATATCCGGTGCCCCTGTTCTCGACCACGTAGCCGCCGGCCGGATAGGGAGTCGTCTCCAGAATGTTGGAGAGGAACTGGTTTCGCGCAGACGAGACGCCACTGGTGCCGAGTGACTCTATGGTCACGTCTCCATACAGCCCACCCGGGTTGATGATCTCCAGACGGTCAACGTAGAGGTTCACCTGCACCTGTGACCCTCGCGATTCCGGAGAGTAGTCTCGGTGCATGAGGGCGTTTGCAATCGCCTCGCGCACCGCCGTGGCCGGATAGTCAGGCACGTCCCTTCGAAACGCCCCCTCAATCACCGCGCCGGTCCTGGTGTTCCGCACCACAGCGGCAATTGCGTCCTCGATCATCACGGGGATGGAGCCAACTATCGACTGGTTGTCGAGAAACCTCCGGCTATCGTTCACCCGCTCGGTCCTTGACGTTCCAGGGTATGCGGTGAACGTCACGTTGAGCCTCGGAAAGAACTTCTGCGGAAAAGAGCCCATCGCCATCAAACCGGCAAGCGTCGGCACAAGGGCATCTCCCTGCCGCTTTACAACGTGCAGGTCGAGAAGGACCTCCTCGTCGCTGCGAGAACCCAGAATGCGAGGGTGGAGTTCCTTCTGCCGCCTGACGAAGCCGGCGAGCAGCTCCGCATCCAGATCGGCGAGCTCGGCGCCCTCGACCGCGTCGTCATCGTAGGTGGGCTGGAGATGCTCCTCCATATAGCGGTCGACCTCATAGGAGGTCATTCGCCTGTCGCCGTCGCCCGTCCTCACGTAGGAGGAGTCGTACATCCCACGCGCGGTGATGTAGCACGGCTTGTCCCTCGGGTGCATCTCCTTGACCCGGGCGCATACAACAAGAGACTCCTCGAAGGGAATCACCTCGATCTGTGGCCGTACGGGCGGAGTGAGCTTATCGCATTCGTTCGCAAGGGCGTCTTGGATTCGCCGGGCTTCAAAGCCCTCAACCGGTGCAAATCCGTTCTTTTCGGAAATTCCCAGAATGATGAAGCCGCCGGATGAGTTGGAAAAGGCCGACATGGTCTCAACAAGGCTCTTGGGCAAGGACTGCTTTGCTTCCTTTACCTCAAAGCGCTGAGAGTCATTTCCGATTCTTCGCAGTTCATTGATGGTGTTCGCAAGCCACTGCTCGTTCATTGCCCCTCCGTTCGGCTCAACTTCGCATCAGCTTAACACTTAACTTAACAGCAACTTCGCAGCTGCGATGTTAAGTGCGAAGTTAAGTGTTAAGTTGCTGCGAAGCTGCAACATGACAGGCGGGCGCATCATCTGCAGTAGGCCAGCCATCGTGGCCGGCGGCCGTGGCGGACTCCACCAAGAGCGAAGGGCGCTTTGAGGCCACCGCCGACTACGCGAGCATCGCACCCCTGGCGAGAAGTGCGAACTTCTCGCCAGGGGTGTCCCTTTTACCAGGTGGGCAACAGCGTCCCCGCGTCTGGTGGCTAGGCCTCGGCGGCGGCGAGGATGGCGCGGGCCTCCTCGAGCTGGGCGGCGACGGCGGAGTGACCGGTGCCGCCGTAGGTGGTGCGGGCGCGGGCAATGCCCTCGGGGTCGAGGTCGGCGGCGATGTCATCGTCAAAGAGATTGCTCGCGGCGCGGAACTCGTCGGCGGTGAGGTCCTCCAGGCCCTTGCCGTGCTTCTCGCAGTAGAGGACGAGCTCGCCCACCACGCGGTGTGCCTCGCGGAAGGGCATGCCCTTCTTGGCCAGGTAGTCGGCCACGTCGGTGGCGGCGGTGAACCCGCGGCGCGCCTGGTCAAGCATTACGTCCGCGTTGACCGTCATGGTCTCCAGCATGCCGGCGGCGATCTCCATGCAGTCCGAGAGCGTCTTGGCCGCGTCCATGGGACCCTCCTTGCACTCCTGGAGGTCCTTGTTGTACGCCAGCGGCAGGGACTTCATCGTGGTCAGAAGGGCCATGAGGTCGCCGTAGACGCGGCCGCACTTGCCGCGCGTGAGCTCGGCAAAGTCGGGGTTCTTCTTCTGCGGCATGATGGAGGAGCCGGTGGAGTAGCTGTCGGACAGCGTCACAAAGCCAAACTCCGTCGAGCTCCACAGCACGATCTCCTCGCACAGGCGCGAGAGGTGCATCATGCTGACGCTGCACGCGTACTCCAGGTCGAGCAGGTAGTCGCGGTCGGAGACGGCGTCCAGCGAGTTGGGGATGGCGTGGTCAAAGCCCAGCAGCTCGGTGGTGCGCTGGCGGTCGAGCGGGTAGGTGGTGCCGGCAAGCGCCGCGGCACCGAGCGGGTTGGCGTCGGCGGCGTCGCGCGCGGCGGCCAGGCGCGTGTAGTCACGCGTGAACATCCAGAAGTAGGCCAGCATGTGGTGGCTGAACAGCACCGGCTGCGCGTGCTGCAGGTGCGTGTAGCCAGGCATCACCACGCCCATGTTCTTCTCGGCGACGTCAAGAAACACGCGGCGCAGGGAGCGATTGCCCTCCATGAGGTGCGAGCAGAGCTCCTTGGCGTAGAGGCGGATGTCCGTCGCCACCTGGTCGTTGCGGCTGCGGCCCGTGTGCAGGCGCGCGCCCGGCGTGCCGATGTTGCGCGTGAGGGCGCCCTCCACGGCCATGTGGATGTCCTCGTCGTTGACGTCCCAGGCAAAGTCGCCGTTGGCAATCTGACCCGAGATGTCGGCCAGGCCGGCGTCGATGGCCTGCTGGTCGGCCTCGGAGATGATGCCCTGCTCAGCGAGCATCTTGGCGTGGGCGCGGCTGCCGGCGATGTCCTGTTGCGCCATGGCCTTGTCCACCTCGAGGGAAGCGCCGAACTCCTGCGTGAAGGCGTCGACGCCCTTCTCAAACCTGCCACCCCAAAGAGCCATCGGGCCCTCCGTTCCTCTCGTGATTATTGTCCCAGCTAGATTAGCGCATGCTCGCAAAGGGGCCGCCCGCGCGCGACGGACGGCCCCACCTGTTCAGAAGTGCCTCCTGCAGCAACCCCTTGCGGGAGCTACTCCACCGGCTGGAGGCCGGAGCCGGGGCCCTGGACGCGAGACCAGGTCTTGGACTGCAGGCCGTGAAGGTCGATGAAGCCGCGGGCGGCGGTGTGGTCGAAGGTGTCGCCCTCGTCGTAGGTGGCCAGGTTGTAGTCGTAGAGGCTGTAGTCGGAGCGCAGGCCGTCGACGAAGAGGCCGCCCTTGCACAGGATGATGCGGACGTCGCCGGTGACGTACTTCTGCGTGTAGGCGTTGAAGGCGTCGATGGCGTTGCGGTTCTGGGAGAACCACAGGCCGCGGTAGACGGTGGAGGCCCACTCGACGTCGAGCTTGGCCTTCTGCTTCAGGGTTTCGGCGTCAAGGCAGAGCTGCTCGAGGGACTGGTGGGCCTGGATGAGCAGCAGGGCGGCGGGGCACTCGTAGCACTCGCGGCTCTTGATGCCCACGACGCGGTCCTCGATCATGTCGATGCGGCCAAAGCCGTTGCGGCCGGCAATCTCGTTGCACTTGATGATGAGGTCAAGCAGCGGCATCTTCTCGCCGTTGATGGCAGACGGGATGCCCTGCTCGAAGGAGATCACGACCTCCTCGGGGTCGGCGGGGCACTCGTCGAGGTTCTTGGTCATCGTCCAGATGTCCGCGGGCGGCTTGTTCCAGGTGTCCTCAAGGACGCCGCACTCGATGGCGCGGCCCCAGAGGTTGTCGTCGATGGAGTAGGGCTTCTTGTGCGTGGTGGGCACGGGCACGCCGTGCTGCTTGGCCCACTCCATCTCGGAGTCACGCGTGGTGAGGTCCCAGACGCGGACCGGGGCGATGATCTCGAGCTCGGGGTCGAGGGCGCGGATGCAGGTCTCAAAGCGCACCTGGTCGTTACCCTTGCCGGTGCAACCGTGGGCCACGTACTTGGCGCCGTACTGGTGGGCGATGTCAACGAGGTGCTTGGAGATCAGCGGGCGAGAAAGGGCAGAGAGCAGCGGGTAGACGCCCTCGTACTTGCCGTTGGCCCAGATGGCCTTGGACAGGATCTTCTCGGCGTACTCCGCGCGCATGTCGACGGCCTCCGAGGCAATGGCGCCCATGTCGAGGGCCTTCTGCTTGATCCAGGAGAGGTCCTTCTCGTCCTGGCCAACGTTGCCGCAGATGGCGATGACGTCGAGGTTCTTCTCCTCCTGCAGCCACTTGACGATAACGGACGTATCGAGACCGCCGGAGTACGCGAGGACTACCTTCTCTTTCTCAGCCATTTTTGGTTTCCTTTCCATTGGCTAAATGAAGCAAGTTAGCAGGTCAATTACAGCAGCGCCAAACCCCCGACAATATCGGACGTTGCGAGAAGATCATCTTGAAGGCAGGTTGCCGCCAGACAACAGGACGCAGCGCGCGATATTGCGGGCTAGATTCGTCGGTTCTGGCGTCGGTTCATGGGGGTGGCTGCCTGGCTGCTTGCGCAGGTAGTTGCAAACATGGCGCTCATGCGCTGCATATGGCTTCTCCGCCTCCCCATAAGACATGTGGCCCGCAACTATTGCCGCGGGGCTGTAATCGTTGACACGGACTATAGGCCGATGCGCACGCCACATGCAGCACACATTGCGTTTGGATTTGCGTTCGAAACATAACGGGCGCCAAGCGGTGGGCGGCACGGGCGGACTCCTGCGCGCAGGAGTCCGCTTGGTGTGAGCATTTTCGCTAGTCCCGTGCAGAAGTCCGCTTGGTGTGAGCCCAATATCGCGACTTTTGCTCTATATCAAAAATCAAATGTATATTTTCAAAGAAAACGCCTGTTGGGCAAAATGCCAAATGTATAAACGAAGCCGTGTGGCAGCGCCAACGGCCCAGGAGGACTCACACGAAGGCCGCTTCTGCACGCGGCCGGCGAGATTGCTCACACGAAGGCCGCTTCTGTGCAGGATTCGGGGCCGCCGCGCCCGTCTCACCAACGCCAACCCCTGCACGCAAATTGGGGATGTGTTCGTTTTTGCGCAAATACGAACACGTCCCCAATTTGCGGGACCACGAGCGTCCCTTTTACCAGGTAATTAACAACGTCCCCAGTGTCAGGCGCCGATGATGGCCAGGCCGCTGGAGGTGCCGATGCGGGAAGCCCCCGCGGCGACCATGGCCTCGGCCTCCGCTGCCGTGTGAATGCCGCCGGACGCCTTGACCTTGCAGTGGCCAGCCACGGTGCGGGCCATGAGCGCCACGTCCTCGACGGTGGCGCCACCCGTAGAGAAGCCCGTGCTGGTCTTGACGAAGGAGGCGCCGGCCTCCACGGCGATCTCGCACGCGCGGACGATCTGCTCGTCAGAGAGCAGGCAGGTCTCGATGATGACCTTCACGCATCGGCCCTGGGCCGCGGCCACCACGGCCTCGATGTCGCGCCGGACCAGGTCGTCCTCGCCGGCAAGCAGCCAGCCCACGTTGATGACCATGTCCAGCTCGTTGGCGCCGTCGGAGACGGCAGCCTCGGTCTCGGCGGCCTTGCCGGCAGTAGACATGGCGCCCAGCGGGAAGCCGATGACGGTGCAGACGTTGACGTCGGTCTCCGCCAGGCGAGAAGCGCACGCGCCCACCCAGCAGGAGTTCACGCACACGGAGGAAAACCCGTGCTCGACCGCCTCGTCGCACAACCGCGCAATCTGCTCGCGGGTGGCGTTTGCCGCCAGAAGCGTGTGGTCGATCATCTTGTTGAGGCTCATCCGAGCTCCTTTCAAACAACAGGGGCGGCGAGAAGAGCGCTCTTCTCGCCGCCCCGTCCTTGCGGTGGTGCGCCGTCAGGGGTTCGAACCCTGGGCCTTGGGATTAAAAGTCCCCTGCTCTACCAGCTGAGCTAACGGCGCGTGGGGTTGATTCTACCACGGGACCCATGCCCGGGCGCGCCGGGGGCTACTCCCAGGCCCACTGGCCGTTCTCGAAGACGGGGACCTCGGTGCCGTCCTCGCAGACGCCCCAGACGTTGAGGTCGTCGGTGCCGATCATGAAGTCCACGTGGGCCACGCTCTGGTTGACGCCGCGGGCGAGAAGCCCCTCCTTGCCCAGGTTGACGCCGCCCTCCAGGCACTCCGGGAAGCCCATGCCAAGCGCCAGGTGACAGGACGCGTTCTCGTCGTAGAGCGTGTCGAAGAAGAGGGTCTCGCTCTGGCGGATGGGCGTGTTCTTGGAGATGAGCGCGCACTCGCCGAGGCGGCAGCTGTTCTCGTCGGTCTCGATGATGTGGCGCAGCACCTCGGCGCCCTGCTCGGCGCTGAAGTCCACCACGCGGCCGCCCTCAAAGCGCAGCCAGAAGTCGCGCACGATCTGGCCGGCATGGACCAGCGGCATGGCGGAGTACACGATGCCCTCGGCACGGGCGCGGTCCGGCGAGGTGAAGACCTCCTCGGTCGGGATGTTGGGGAAGAACGTGGTGCCGTCCTGCGTGCGGGCGGCGCCGCCGTCCCAGACGTGGCCCGGATTCATGCCCACGATGAGGTTGGTTCCGTTGGACGCCTCGTAGCGCAGGGCGTCAAAGCGGTGGCCGTTGAGGAAGCGCTTGGTCTTCTCGAAGGAGGCGTTGTGGGTCTCCCAAGCGCTCTCGGGGTCATTCCCGTCGGCGCGGGCCACGGAGAGGATGAGGTTCCACAGGCGGTAGGTGGCCTCGGCGTCAGACGTGCCGGGGAAGACCTCGCGCGCCCACGCGGCCACGGGGACGCCGGCGATGCACCAGACGTTGCGGCCAAAGTCCATGCCGTCGCGGAAGGACTTGCACTCGGTGTTGCGCGCCTTGGAGGCCGCGGCCGGCTTGGCCGGGTCTATGCCCTTGAGCGCGGAGGGGTCGGAGCCCTCCAGGAAGAGGAAGGTGGCGCCTGCCTCGGCAAGGGAGTTGAGCTGCTCGACCTTCCAGGAGGGCGTGTGGCGGAACCAGTCGACGTCCACGTTCTCGTAGGTCAGGCGGCTGATAGCGTCGTCGTCCCAGATGACGGTGACGTGGCCGGGGCCGGCGCCGGCGGGGGAGCCGGCCGCCACCACGCGGCGGGCAAAGTCGGCGCGCTCGACGGGGCACTCGACGACGAGCTCCTGGCCGGGCCGTACGGCGGCGCCCTTCTTCACCAGCAGGTCGGCATAGAGGTCAAGCTGGTCGGAGAGCGCCTCGGTGGCAACGCGGCACTCCTCGTCGGTCATGGGAATGGGAGACATGGGGACTCCTCTCGGTCTGCCCGCGCGGGGCGGGTCTTCGCGCGGCCGGGCGGCAGGCCGGCGCATGGCGTGGCCGCGCATGAAAAGGGCCCCTTCCTGGGCCTCGAACATATATGTAAGCAGTAAAATTATACCAGCCAAAACGGTCATACGCTCGAAACGGACAAAACGGGCATAGCTGGCGCAGCTTTTTCCCTTGCGTTCACCCTATGCACCGAGGCCCTGCTGGAACATGGCGCTGCCAGCGGGTTGGCCGCACGCTGGGCGACAAAGGCGTCAGCAAAGCCGGGGAGAGCGGATTGATTTTCGTTCCCCCTTATTTGGCGCTTGATGTCCCTCAGCGGCTGGAGACCTGGTAAGTGCGGATAAATCGAATCTTGCTTATCCGGTCTCTACCTACGATTCTGTCGGATCTTTGACCCCGTAGCGCTGTTGGAAGTGGGATAAGCGCGGATAAATCTGACGCGGTTTATCCGATTGCCCAGCCCTCGACCGTAGCTCCTGTCGGTTGATGTCGAGGAAGCCCATGCGGCATGATCTGTAAGGTTCCACGTTTCGACGGAAAATGAAAAGGGGCCCGACGCATCAGGCCCCTTTAGGTGCCGCCCGCAAGCGGACACCGCTATTGGTTGGGTAGTATAGCAGAACCGCTCTCCGATTCTATGGCCTCTTGATGAAGGCCTCGGCGGCGTCCAGCTTCGATCGAGCCTGCGACCCGATGAACTGCGAGTAGATGTTGTAGGGCAGGATTTTGCGGTACCTCTCGGTTACCTCACGGTAGCCCTGGACCAGGCGCCTGCACTCGGTTTTCGTGAAGTCCAACCGGACCATGAGGTAGGTGAGCAGGAGGATGTAGTCGGTGAGCTCCTCGAAGTCGATGCTCGTCGCGCCCATCTCGAATCCGAGCATCTCCCCCACGGCCTTGCCGATGCGCCCCGTCTTGAACCGGACGTCCAGGACGATTCCGTTGTGGGCGACTGCGTTCCTCAGGTCCTTGAACGCGAAGATCATCTTTTTCAGGACCACGGGAGAATCGAAGTTGCCGTGCGGCATCTTGAGGTCGTCGCAAATCTCCGCTTTAACGTCGTCGTGCAGGCAGCTGTAAAAGGCCCCGAAGTTGCCGAGCGTCATTATCTCGAATATGGCCCAGATGGGAATGTCCCTGTCCTGGTCCCGGAAGTGCCTGACCACCGCCCTGCTATCGTGGTTCTGGGCTATGAGGCGGTCGACCTCGGTGCGGAGCCCCAGCCGCTTGTCCCACTCCCGCTTGTAGGCCGCCTTGGCCTCGCGCGCGTTCTTGGCCCGTCGGCCGCAGCATTTGTAGGACGTGAGGCTCTTCCTGTAGATCACGTCGAAGCGCTCGGACGCAGAATGGTCGAGCACGGCCTCGAGGACCCTGTTCTTCAGAGCGGTCTCAACGGTCATGAGGGGTTCGTACATGAGGGCCTTGAGTTGCATGTCGAAGTCGTGCAGGGCGGCTATCTGGCTGAAGTCGGACAGGGGGAGACGGTTCGTCGAGTGTCTGGCGAAGCGGTACCCCTTATAGCTGTGGTAGTAGCCGATCTTGCGGAGCTTCTTCTTCTGGCTGGAGCCGGAAATCTGGATTCCGCTCGCCCGCAGATGCTTCATGAGGGCGTTGATCGTTGCCACCCTAACCTCCTGAACCCCGATTGTTGAATCGTCGTCCTCACATGGTACAGCGCAGGTCCCTGGTAGGTTTCGCCCCTTTGTACTCCACGACGTCGGTCTCGACGTCTGGGAATAGCGGGCGGACGAGAGGATCTCCGCCAGGCCTCTGACCATGAGGACCACCCATAGACTAGAACATAGACCAATTATTTGCAGATTGGTCCATCACGGAGACAAAGACACAGGTAGATTGGTTGGACGGGAACGAAGCTTCTCTTGTTCTGGTCATCGTGTGGTTAGGGCCTCGAGTCGCCAATTTGTCCCAGAGAGCCTGGACCTCGCCTGGTTCGAGGGGAGGGTCCAACTCACACTCGAGAACAATATCGTCACCAGGACCCTCCGGCAGCGCGATGCCCTGCAGGACAGGGTTCCCTGCGAGGTGCTGGAAGGCCTTGGGGAGTACGATCTCGCGGCTGTGCGGGCCGCATATGCGCGTGGCCGGGTCACGACCAAGGACCTCGCCGGTATGATCGGAAGAAGCACGAGGTCGGCGTCCACCGTCCTCAAGGCACTCGACACCCGGAGCGTGCTCGTCTGGCATGGGACCTCGCGAAACGACCCGGCGCAGTACTACTCGCTCGGATGGGGGCATGGAGAGATTTCGGACCATTTCGGAGTAACTTCGGAGCCTGAGTCTCCCACTGGGTCTCGTCGCTTGTTAAAACTGCAGGTTGGGATGCCTCCCGTGCCCACTTCAGTCTCAAATGGCGGAAGCAAAGCTACTTCGGAGTAGCTTCGGAGCACTTCGGAGTAGCCACGATCAGTGTCCTGCTGACCCCAGGTTGTTATGGTTGTGGAGCGCGGTTGCCCCCGATGGTTCAAAGTGTGGGGTTAGGCCTCTGGTGAACGGCCTTGACGTCTGTCTTACCCGCAAATGCGGATTCAGGGCATGCGGCCGATGGGGTGCTTGGGGACGATGAACCAGCCGCCGCAGTCTTGCCAAAGGGTCTTGGGGGCTGCGACCGATGAGGACGTTCCGGCGGGTAACGAGCGTTCCAGTCTCGCGGCTGCCGTAGTCCCGGCGCGAGACGAAGCGGGAGATCTCCCAGCCTCGGCCGTCGTGCCAGTGGACGCGGTGCGGCAGGGTCTCGGGAAGGGTGCCGGGGCGCCACCGCTGAATGGTGTCCACAGTCACGTACTGGTGGCGCTCCTGCCGCGGTATGCCGAACCTGCCTGGGCGAAGGCGGGTGAGTGGATTTCGCGTGCGGGGGCGCCGCGGCCCCGTCGGGCTCCTTGCCCGCCCCGGGCGTCCGGGGTATACTGCTTCCCACATATGCGGGCATCGCCAAGTGGTAAGGCATCAGCTTCCCAAGCTGACATCCGCGGGTTCGAGTCCCGTTGCCCGCTCCATAGAAATGGATTGAGCGCCGTCGTAAAGACGGCGCTTTTTTGTTTGTCCTTCTCGCCGGGTGAGTTGTGTTGGAATTGAAGAGATTCGGAGAGGGCCGTTTTTGCCGCAAGCTGCATCCCACCGCGGCCCCACCCGTCTGCCAATGACATGGTCAGCGGGATGTTGAAAACCCTGAAAGCCAGCCGCAAGCGTGCGGAAAGCCTCCTGTCCGCCAGGTGTCCGCTAGCTGCAAGTGTCACCAGCTAGGCTTCACCTCCCATCCGCGTTTTTGAGCAAAGGGAGGCAGCATGGAAAGGCAGAGAGGAACCCGCGCGGGCGTGCCACACGGTGTGCCCCGAAACGGCGAGAAGGGCGCAGGCCCAGGCCAGAGGCCGTCGCCACGCGCAAGGCTTCGCGGCGGCGACCGCCAGCAGGGAGGCGCTCCGGGAGCGGCGGGCCATGCCGGGCGCGCCCGCGTGAGCCTTGCGGTACGCTCGAGGCAAGAAGTTGCAAGACGCAAGGCAAAAGACCTGGCCAGAAGGTCCGCGGCGGCGCTCTCGGCCCTCTTCCTGGTGCTGGGCCAGCTGCTTGGCCTGGGCCTTGCCGCCGCGCCGGCGACGTCCGCCCTGGCAGAGGACCTGGGCACGCTCACGGTCTCCAAGGCAACGTCCTACTCGGACTTTGACGACGTCAACGACAGCTTCTCCCGCATGCACCACTTTGAGGTCAACTCGGAGGACGGCATTGCCTACTGTGGCGCAAAGAGCCTCCATTCGCCGGAGGCCGGCAGGGTCTTCTCCGGCGGCTACGTGTCAAACAACCCGGCGCTTGACTGGATCATGTGCCATGGCTGGAGCCCGACGCACCAGACCGAGTACGGGCTCTCGTCCTCGCACTTCATGATGGCCACGCAGTACGTGGTCTGGTTTGCCCTGCCCCACTCCTACGAGACGAACGACCTCGACTGGGCGGAGTCCGAGCTGACCCGCATCTACACCGACGTCGCCGACGCCGTGGCAAAGATGCGGGCGGAGTCCGCAGCCTACGTCGCCGCCGGCGGAGGAGGCCCCGAGGCCGGAAGCTCCATCATCTGGCCCTCCCCCGACGACCAGACCCAGTCCCTCGTGACCAGAAGGACGCCGCAGGTGGAGGTGGCGCTGCAGAAGGGCTCCGCCGACGCCAGCCTCACGTTTGGCAACGACGCCTACAGCCTGGCCGGCGCCACCTACGAGATCCGCCAGTGCGACGACGACGCACTGGCCGCGACCGTCACCACCGACGCGACCGGCCGCGCCAGCTGCTCGCTCAGGCCCGGCGTGCGCTACTACGCCAAGGAGACCAAGGCCCCCGCCGGCTACCTGCTCGCAAGCGGCAGGGTGGAGTTTGAGGCCAAGGCCGGTCAGGTCGTAGGTCTCGACGACGTCCCCGCCACCGCCGAGGTACGCGTCCAGAAGGTGGACTCCTCGACGGGAGGGACCGCCCAGCCCGGCGCGGGCCTTGCGGGGGCAGAGCTCACGCTCATCGACGCCCAGGGCCGCACGCACGTCTCCACGACCGACGCCGAGGGCCGGGCCAGCTTTGACGGTCTTCCTCTGGGGCGGTTCCGCGTGACGGAATCTCGGGCTCCGGAGGGATACAAGGCAAGCCAACAGGTCCTCGAGGCCGAGGCGACGGCAGCCCAGGTTGGACAAAACGGCATTGCCAGCATATCCATGGAATCCGCCCTCAGGGAGGACGTCGTGGCCTTTGACCTTGAGATCGCAAAGTTCAAGGACTACGGGCAGGAGGGGTCTGGCCTGGAGCAGCCGGCGGGCGGCGTGCGCTTCCAGGTCATCAGCAACACCACGGGCGGCGTGGTGGGAGAGCTCGTCACCAACCCCTACGGCTTTGCGGACACCTCCACCGACGTCTCGCTTTGGTTTGGCACGGGCACCCGCGCGCCCGGTGTGCACGGCGCCCTTCCCTACGACGCCGGCGGCTACACCATTCACGAGGTCGAGTCCACGGTGCCTGCGGGCTTCTCGCACATTGGAGACTGGACCATCAGCGCCCAGCAGATGGCGGACGGCGCCAAGCTGCAGTACATCGCGGACAACCACGCCCTGGCAACCAGGCTGCAGGTGGTGAAGCGCGACGCCTCCTCCGGGCAGGTGGTGGCGCTGCCGGGCTTTGCGTTCCAGATCCTTGACGCCGACGGCAACCCCCTGACGCAGGAGAGCTGGTATCCAAACCATGTCACGCTCGACCGCTTTGTGACGGACGAGAGTGGCTGGGGCACCCTGCCCCACAGCCTGGGCCCCGGCGACCTGACCC
>OGRN01001061.1_pt1 | contig 24640 bp, 26 predicted proteins | sample 1553401 | NCBI WGS metagenome assembly OGRN01 (sample SAMEA2580096, study PRJEB22360) | human gut metagenome | biome: human gut; feature: human-associated habitat; material: faeces | place: Denmark | collected 2008/2010 | reverse complement strand
GTGGATGGGGCTTTCCACGGCTGCCGGCGTCAGAAGTGAGCTTCATCGCTTTGGCGGAGACCGTGCGCAGGTCCGCTTCGCCGCCGTGGCCAGGGCCCTTGAGCTTCTCTGTGAAGGCCTTGTGGAAAGTTCCTAGAGCTGCCGTTTGCCCACAGTCCGGGTCATCCCTGCTTGACGTTGCGTTGCGACTGCTTGGCGCCCGTCACTGAAAGCGTACGGTACGCTGGCCGAAAGTTTGCGGTATGCCAGGTGTCCGCCAGCCGCAAGTCCTCAAGCCTAGGGTGTGCCCAAGGATGTTGACTTAGAACGGGTGTTCGTCTAACATCAAGGCAACAAGACAGCAAGGGAGCGCACATGGCCAAGACCAAGGGAACGTCCAAGGAGATTCTGCCCGCCACCACGGGCGAGGAGCGCGAGAAGGTCCTCAAGGCAACCGAGGACGAGATCATCAAGAAGTTCGGCAAGGGCTCAATCATGAGGTTCGGAGACGACGGACCCAGCATGGAGGTCGAGGCCATCCCCACGGGCTCGCTCGCCCTTGATGCCGCGCTGGGCATCGGAGGCGTTCCCCGTGGCCGCATCGTAGAGATCTACGGTCCCGAGTCCTCCGGCAAGACCACGCTCTCGCTCGAGATTCTGGCTGAGGCTCAGGCCATGGGCGGCGTCGTCGCGTTCATCGACGCCGAGCATGCCCTCGACCCCGGCTATGCCGCGCGCATCGGCGTCGACATCGACGACGTCCTCATCTCCCAGCCCGACACCGGCGAGCAGGCGCTCGAGATCTGCGACATGCTGGTGCGCTCCGGCGCCATCGACGTCGTGGTCGTGGACTCCGTCGCGGCCCTCGTGCCCCGCGCCGAGATCGAGGGAGAGATCGGAGACACCACCGTCGGCCTGCAGGCCCGCCTCATGAGCCAGGCCCTGAGAAAGCTCGCCGGCTCTCTCTCCAAGTCAAACACCACCTGCATCTTCATCAACCAGCTGCGCGAGAAGATCGGCGTCATGTTCGGCAACCCCGAGACCACGCCTGGCGGTCGCGCCCTCAAGTTCTTCGCGTCCGTCCGCATGGACATCCGTCGCATCGACAGCATCAAGGTCAACGGCGAGAACATCGGCAACCGCGTCCGCGTCAAGGTCGTCAAGAACAAGGTCGCCCCTCCCTTCAAGCAGGCCGAGTTCGACATCATGTACGGAAAGGGCATCTCCAAGGAGGGCTCGCTTCTGGACATGGCCGTCGAGTACAACATCGTCAACAAGTCGGGCTCCTGGTTCACCTATGACACCGAGCGCCTTGGGCAGGGCCGAGAGGCGGCCAAGGAGTTCCTTGCCACCAACCCTGACCTTATGGCGGAGATAGACCACAAGGTGCGCGTGGCCTGTGGCCTCGAGCTGGGCGACGAGCCTGCCGGCATGCCCGTCGAGGACGCTGACGCTGGCAGCCTGACCGAGTAGGCAAGAAGGTGTGCGGCCTCAGCTTCAGCTGGGACGTCGAGCTTCCCGAGCGGGGTTCGGCCTCGCTCGGGGGGCGTCGCCCCCTTGCGACCCTCGCCATCTGCTCTGAGTCCCATGGGCAGGAGCGCATTCCAATTCCCAAGGCGGTGGGCAGGAGGCTCGTCTCGCTTCTGGAGTCCGACGGCGATCAGCCGTCTGGGCGCTCTGAGCTCCTCTATCGCGTGCGGGTCATCTCGCTCGAGCTGGCTCGGTCCAAGGTGGAGGAGCTTCTCAACAGGAGGGACTACTCATCGAGCGAGCTTGCGGCCAAGCTCAGGGAGGCCGGGTACCACCCCTCTGTGGCCGACGAGGTCGTTGCGAGGTTCGTCGAGGTCGGCCTTCTTGATGACGGGCGGTTTGCGGAGCTGTTCGCCCGCTCCAAGGCTGCGGCCGGATGGGGGCGCATCAAGATCGAGCGCGAGCTGGCCCGTCGCGGCGTCGACGCCACACAGCTTGAGTGGTGGCCTTCTGGCTATCTTGAGGAGGACGAGTCCGAGACGGCGTTTGCCCTTGCCTCCCGCAGGCGCCTTTCGGGCAAGAACGACTTCCAGAAGCTCGTCCGCTTCCTCTGCGGGCGCGGGTTTCCCATGGGTGTGGCCATGGATGCCGCAAAGAAGGTCCTTGCGGAGGCCGAGGAGGGCTGAGGCGGGGCTACCACCGTCCACCGACCGAACATATGATTTGACAGTTTGCCCTTGCGGAATATAGGATGAAGGTTGCCATCGAGGCTCAATCTCTTCCGCTGGGCTACCAGCAGATGCTTATATCGTCCTACTCGTTAGCTGTAGTACATAGTTTCATGCAACGGACCGAGCGGCGGACTGTCCTCAGATGGCGGGTTCCGTGGCCTTGTGGCCATGGTCTCCTGAACTACGCAGAAGCTTGCCATCTTTGAGGAGAACAACATGGAAGTCGCAATCATTGTCGGCGTCGTGTGCCTGGCATTGGGCATCGGCGTCACCTATACCCTGCTAGCAGGAAAGAGTACGTCCAAGCTCAAGCTCGCCGACCAGCAGGTCGAGAACGCGCGCGGCGAGGCCGAGCGCATCACCTCCGAGGCCAACCGCCAGGCCGAGAACGCAAAGAAGGAGGCGGTCCTGGAGGCCAAGGAGCAGATTCTGCAGCTCAAGCAGAACTCCGAGGCCGAGGAGAAGAAGCGCAAGGGCGAGCTCCAGACCCTCGAGAACCGCATCATGCAGCGCGAGGAGTCCCTGGACCACCGCAACGACGCCCTCGACCGCAGGGAGCACCAGCTCTCCAGCCTTCAGGGCCAGTTGGACCGTCGCAAGTCCGACCTTGACGAGCTCGTGGCCAAGCAGACCTCCGAGCTCGAGCGCATCGCCGGCCTCACCAAGGACGACGCCCACGACGAGCTCATCTCCCGCGTCCGCGCCGAGAGCGTGAGGGACGAGGCTCAGATCCTGCGCGAGTCCGAGCAGAACGTGCGCGCCCAGGCCGACAAGACGGCTCGCGAGATCATCTCCACCGCCATCCAGCGCTGCGCCGCCGACCAGGCCGGAGAGATCACCGTCACCTCCGTCCACATTCCCTCCGACGACCTCAAGGGCCGCATCATCGGCCGCGAGGGGCGCAACATCCGCACCTTCGAGCAGGTGTCCGGTGTCTCCCTCGTGATCGATGACACGCCCGAGACCGTCATCCTCTCCAGCTTTGACCCGGTTCGCCGCGAGACGGCCCGCGTCGCCCTCGAGAACCTCATCGCCGACGGTCGCATCCACCCGGCTCGCATCGAGGAGCTGTACAAGAAGGCCGAGGACCTCGTGAACGAGCGCGTCCGCGAGGCCGGCGAGCAGGCCGCCTTCGACGCCGGCATCCACGACCTGCACCCCGAGCTCGTCCGCACTCTGGGCGCCCTGCGCTATCGCACCTCCTTCGGCCAGAACGTCCTGCAGCACTCCATCCAGGTCTCCGCCCTCTGCGGCATCATGGCCTCTGAGCTTGGCCTGGACGAGGCTCCCGCCAAGCGCGCTGGCCTTCTCCACGACCTGGGCAAGGCAATCGACCACGAGGTCGAGGGTCCGCATGCCGTGATCGGCGCCGATCTGGCCCGCCGCTACGGCGAGCGTCCCGAGATCGTGCACGCCATCGAGGCTCACCACGCCGACGTCGACCCCGACACCGTGCTCGACGTCCTGGTCCAGGCCGCCGACGCCATCTCCGCCGCCCGTCCGGGCGCCCGCCGCGAGTCTGCCGAGAACTACATTAAGCGCCTCGAGAAGCTCGAGGAGATCTCCAACGCCCACGAGGGCGTCGAGCGCACCTATGCCATGCAGGCCGGTCGCGAGCTGCACGTCATGGTCGAGCCCGAGAAGATCTCCGACGCCGAGGCCACCGTTCTCGCCCACGACATCGCCAAGCAGATCGAGGACGAGATGGAGTATCCCGGCCAGGTCCGCGTCGTGGTCATCCGCGAGTCTCGCGCCCTCGGAATCGCAAAGTAGGAACCGTTTCCATGGCTGACGGCAGCGACGACCTCCTTGGCTTCGTCGCCTCCATGGGAGGCGAGCGTGCCCTTCGCGTCGAGGAGAACCTCGGCGAGGGGTACGTTCGCCTTCGTGTGGCCGAGGCCGAGAGGCGACAGGCCAAGCACGACGTTCGCTGCGTCGAGGACGTCGTCATCGAAATGCTCCGCAACGCAAGGGACGCCGGCGCCCGGCACATCTACGTGGCCACCACACGCGAGGGAGACCTGAGGTCCCTCGTTATGATCGACGACGGCTCCGGCATCCCGGAAGACATGCAGGACCGAATCTTCGAGGCGCGCGTCACCTCCAAGCTCGAGAGCGTTCATATGGACCGCTGGGGCGTGCACGGCCGCGGCATGGCGCTTTTCTCCGTGAGGGAGAACGCCGTCAGCGCTGCCGTGGCGTCATCTGGCGTGGGCCTTGGGTCTTCCATCAAGGTGGTCACCGACGCCACGCAACTCTCCGAGAGACGCGACCAGTCCACCTGGCCCTCCGTCGGCGTGGACGAGGACGGAGTTCAGTCCTGCGTGCGCGGCCCGCACAATATCATCAGGACCTGCTGCGACTTTGCCCTCGAGGAGCGCGGTGCCTGCGAGGTGTACCTCGGCTCCCCGGCAGAGATCGCCGCCACGGCTCGCATGAGGGCCGCCTCCTCCGTCGATGGCGCCGACCTTCTCTTCATCGACTCCCTCTCGGAGCTTCCCGTGCTCGAGCGTCTCAAGGTCGCCGCCGATGCGGGCGAGCTTCTCGGCGTCTGCCGCTCCCTTGGGCTCGAGATGTCAGAGCGCACGGCGCACCGCATCGTGGGCGGGCAGATCAAGCCGCTGAGGAGCGTCCTCTCCCGACTCACCCACAAGGCCGAGCCCGCCGAGCGCCGCGAGGTTGACCTCAGGCGCGACCGGCGCGGCCTCAAGATCTCCAGGGACGACGCCGAGGAGTTCTCGCGCATCATGGAGCGGGGCTTCTCGTACGTTGCCAAGCGCTACTACCTCTCGCTTTCGACCGAGCCCAAGGTGAAGGTTTCCCCCCATAGAATCACCGTGACCTTCGATCTTGACGAGAGCGACTGACGCTAGGCCTCGCTCCACCCATCACGACACCCGACTCGAACAACCCCCATACCAGAAACGTGCCACAGGAGCCACAAATGGATTTCCTCAAAGTCTCTAGCAAGTCGTCGCCCGCGTCGGTCGCGGGCGCCATCGCCGGCATGGTGAAGGACGGCGTCCCGGTCAACATGCAGTGCGTTGGCGCGGGCGCGGTCAACCAGGCCATAAAGGCCGTCGCCATTGCCCGTGGCTTCCTCATCCCCACCGGCGTGGACATCTCCTGCGCGCCGACCTTCTCGGACGTGGAGATCGGCGGCGAGAGCCGCACGGCAATCCGGATCGCGGTCTATGTCCACCGCATCAACGCCCAGGTGGGCGTCCTTTCCGCAGACGAGAACCTTGGGATGGTGTCCTAGCATGGCCGACCTCATGACCCTTGTTGGCAAGACCTACGTCGTCAAGACCTTTGGCTGCCAGATGAACCTGCACGACTCCGAGCGCGTGAGTGGCCTTCTTGACCAGTGCGGCTGCATCTGCGTCGACGAGACCGACCAGGCCGACATAGTGGTCTTCATGACGTGCTGCGTCCGCGAGAACGCCGATCAGCGTCTCTACGGCCAGGCCTCGGCCATGGTGAGCGCTCCCAAGCCGCCCTGCGGCCGCAGGGTCGTTGCCATCGGCGGCTGCATCGCGCAGCGCGACGGCGAGAAGATTCGCAAGAACATCCCCGCGGCGGACGTTGTCTTCGGCACCTCGGCGCTCGCGAGCCTGCCCGAGCTTCTCGCCGAGGCGTTTTCCGACGACGGCTCCGTCGTCGAGGTGGACACCGGCGAGGAGGGCCGCGGCTTCTCCGCCGACCTTCCCAGCAGGCGCGCGCAGCGCTTTCACGCCTGGGTGCCCATCATGCAGGGCTGCAACAACTTCTGCACGTACTGCATCGTCCCGTACGTCCGCGGACGCGAGAAGAGCCGCACGCTCGAGGCCGTCGTGTCCGAGTGCGAGAAGCTCGTGGCCGACGGCGTGCGCGAGATCACGCTCCTGGGGCAGAACGTAAACTCCTATGGCCGCAACATCTACGGGGAGCCTCGCTTCGCCGAGCTGCTGCGCGCCGTCGGGCAGACCGGCGTCGAGCGCATCCGCTTCACCTCGTCCAACCCCAAGGACCTCTCCGAGGAGACCATCCGCGCCATGGCAGAGGTCCCCGCCGTGATGCCGCATCTCCACCTGGCCGTCCAGAGCGGCTCCACCCGCGTGCTGAAGGCGATGAACCGCAGCTACACTCGAGAGGAGTACCTGGACCTGGCGAGGCGCCTCAAGGAGGCCATCCCCGGCCTTGCCCTCTCGACCGACATCATCGTCGGCTTCCCCGGCGAGACCGAGGAGGACTTCGAGGAGACGCTCTCCCTCGTCAAGGAGGCGGGATTCTCGTCTGCCTTCACGTTCATCTACTCGCCGCGTCCCGGCACGCCTGCCGCCAAGATGCCCAACGACACGCCCCACGAGGTTATCCAGGAGCGCTTCGACCGCCTTGCCGACCAGGTGGCGCGTCAGGCGCATGACGCCAACCAGGCAGACCTGGGAACCCTCTCGACGGTCCTGGTCGAGGGAACCTCCAAGCGCGACGACTCCGTCCTCGTCGGTCACAGCGAGAAGAACCAGACGGTCCACTTCTGCCTGCCCGAGGGGCTCGGTGCCGAGGATCTCATCGGAAAGATCGTCGACGTCCGCGTGCGCGAGGCCAAGACGTGGTACCTACGCGGCGAGGTCGAGGGCGACCCTCGATGAGCGAGGCCTCCAAGGTCGTGTGCATCGTCGGCCCCACGGCCTCGGGCAAGAGCTCTCTTGCCGAGGCCGTGGCCCTGCGCCTCAAGAGCGCCGTCGTCTCCGTCGACGCCATGCAGGTCTATTGCGGCATGGACGTGGGCACCGCAAAGACCCCGGCGGGGGAGAGGCGCTGCCCGCTTCTGATGGTTGACGTCTGTGACCCTACCGAGAGCTACTCCGTCCAGCGCTTTCAGGCTGACGCACGCTCCTGCGCGGACGGCCTCCTTGCAGAGGGGCGCACTCCGGTCCTGTGCGGTGGCACGGGGCTCTACCTCGATGCCGTCATCGACGAGATGGACTTTCCGGCTGGCGAGGTCGGCGGACGCGCTCGCAGCGCCTACGAGGACCTGCTCGCGGAACGCGGCCCCGAGGGGCTCCACGCGCTTCTCGCCGAGCGAGACCCCAGGAGCGCGGAGCTCATCCACCCCAACAACTCCCGTCGCGTGGTGCGGGCGCTCGAGATGCTCGACGAGGGGGTCTCGTATGCCCAGAAGCACGAGGGGCTCAAGCGCCGCAGCCCTCACTACGCGGCGTCGATCTGGGCGCTCTCCATGAGCCGCGACCGTCTTTACCAGCGCATTGACTTGCGCGTCGACCTCATGATGGAGCAGGGGCTCCTTGACGAGGTCGCCGCGCTCAGAGACGGCGGACTCGTGGCCGACTCCACTGCGGGGCAGGCCATCGGGTACAAGGAGCTTCTCTCCCACCTTGCGGGTGAGTGCTCCCTCGAGGAGGCTGTCCAGACCATCAAGCGCCGTACGCGCAACTACGCCAAGCGGCAGCTCTCCTGGATCAGGCGAGACGGTCGCGCCAGGGTCCTTGACATGGACGCGCTCTCCACCGAGGAGGCCTGCGAGCTTGTGGTTTCCGGGCTCGGCGCTGGCCAGGACGACGATGGGGGTGGCAGATGAGCAGGTCTGCGGACAGGTTCAAGCCCATCAGCACGGCGCCGGTGCCCGAGCGCGCCATTCTTGTGGGTGTCGACCTCAGCAGGTCCGACTGGTCGTGCGAGGAATCGCTCGCAGAGCTTGCGCGCCTTGCGCAGACTGACGGGGCCGAGGTGGTCCTCACCATGAGCCAGCGGCTCGACGCCCCCGTGCCAAAGACGTTCATCGGCAAGGGCAAGGTCGAGGAGCTGGTGAGCTACGTCCGCAACATGGATGCGGACGTGGTCATCTTTGATGAGGAGCTCACCCCCTCCCAGCAGTCCAACCTTGAGCGCATCGTTGGCGAGCCGGTCAAGATTATCGACCGAACCGCGCTCATCCTCGACATCTTTGGGGTCCATGCTCGGACGCGCGAGGGACGCCTGCAGGTGCAGCTCGCGCAGCTCCAATACGTCCTGCCGCGTCTCAGGGGCATGTGGAGCCACCTCGTTGGCGAGCAGACCAGGGGTGGAATCGGCAGTCGCTTTGGCCAGGGCGAGAGCCAGCTTGAGGTTGACCGTCGCCTGGTGAGGGACAAGATCTCCAACCTCAGGCGGGAGCTCCAGCGGCTCGAGGTGAGGCGTGGGGTCCAGAGCAAGGCGCGCTGGGACTCGGGAGTCTACCGCGTGGCGCTGGTGGGCTACACGAATGCTGGCAAGTCGACGCTTCTCAACCGGCTCACGGGGTCCGAGGTCTATGCCAAGGACGAGCTCTTTGCGACGCTCGACCCAACGACGCGGTCCATGGTCCTCGACGAGGGCCGCAAGATCACCGTCACCGATACGGTCGGCTTCATCCAGAAGCTCCCGACGACCCTGGTGGAGGCCTTCAAGTCGACGCTTGCCGAGGTCAGGGCCGCGGATCTGGTACTTCTGGTGGTGGACGCGTCAGACTCGCACTGCGAGCAGGAGATTGCCGCCGTGAGGGGCATCCTCTCCGAGATCGGCGCAGACCAGATTAGGCAGGTCATGGTGCTCAACAAGTGCGACCTTCTGGACGAGGACCAGATGGCAGAGAGGCTTTCCGCTCACCCTGACGCCGTCCAGGTCTCTGCCATGGAAGGCACGGGCGTGGCCGGTCTTCTCTACGCCATCTCCTCCGTCGCCTCTGAGGGGGACGTCTCCATGACCGTGCTCGTTCCCTACGAGAAGGGCCTTCTCCTCAAGATGGTCCACGAGAGGTGCCAGGTCATGAGGGAGCGCTACGTTCAGGGAGGCCTTCTTGCCACGGTCAAGGCCTCCGCTCGCATGAGCGCCACGCTGGCTCCCTACGAGGTCGATGAGGAGGGGCTTGCCTAGATAAGGCCGCCTCCCGACACAAGCGACGCCACCAGAAGCAGCACTGGCTGGTGGATGGCATAGACGAGAAGCGCATGCCGTCCCAGCCACACCAGGGGCCTCAGGCCGAAGTCTCGTAGCCTCCCGCTGGCGAAGGCCTCCCTCAGGGCCGGGCCGACGCTTGCGCCCGCGAGGTACATGAACAGGTAGGGGAGAAGCGGGTAGTAGTCTCCCGAGACAAAGCCTGGCCCCGGAAGCCCCAGCCAGGAGAGCCATGGCGTAGCATAGAGCGCCCTTGGCAGCATCACTCGCGCAAAGCCGAGATTCAGATAACCCGAGGGGAGGCGCAGGAGCGCCAGGAAGGCAACGATGCACGCCAGCCCTGCTACCGGTCCCCGAGGCAACGCGTCGAGGGAGCCGAGCATGGCCGCCACCAGCGTACAGGCAGCCATGCAGAAGATGATTCCGAAGGAAATGGGGTCATCAACGGCGGCTATGGTGGTGACGACGAAGATGGCAAGCGCAAAGGCGCCGTACTTGGCGGCACGACGGTAGTTGCTCCTGGAGTATGAGCTCATGACCCCCGCGAGGAGCAGAAACACCCAGGAGATGCTCGCCCTCCAGACGTCCTGAAACGTTCCCTGGAACCAGGGGAGAGGCATCCCGGCGAGGTACCTCAGGTCATAGCAGAGATGAAACCCGACCATGGAGGCAACCGATAATCCCCTGAGGGCATCGAAGAGCCTGACGCGTTGAGGCATGGGAACCTACATGGAGCGGATGAGGGCGGTTACCCTGCCGAGAATGACCGGGTTGTCGGCGTAGATGGGCTCCATGCTGTCGTTCTCGGGCTGGAGCCTGATGCGGTCCTTCTCGCGGTAGAAGGTCTTGACGGTGGCCGAGTCATCTATGAGGGCGACGACGATTTCTCCGTTGTGGGCCTCGTGCTGCTCCTTGACGATGATGTAGTCACCATCGAAGATGCCGGCGTTGATCATGGACTCTCCGCGGACCCTCAAGATGAAGGAGCTTGCGTCGCCAACGATGCTGGTCGGCAGCGTGAGGGTCTCCTCGACGTTCTGCTCGGCGAGGATTGGCTGGCCTGCGGCCACCCTGCCCACGACGGGCAGAGAGATGAGGTTGTGGTTGAGGTCCTGGGTCACCTCTGCCAGCCGCTGGGGCTGGGGCTCCTCCTTCTGGACGACCTCTATGGTGCGGGGCTTCTTGGAGTCCCTGCGGATGAGTCCCTGCTCCTCGAGCTGCTTGAGGTGCATGTGAACCGTAGAGGGGGAGGCCAGCCCGACCGCGGTGCCTATCTCCCTGACCGAAGGTGGGTAGGCGTGCTCCTCCGTGTACGACTTGATGTAGTCATAGATTTCCTGCTGGCGCTTGCTGATCTTTCCCCTGGGCATTGTGGCCCCCTTTCGACACGTTCATCTTAGATGAATCTCCGCCGCGATGCAAACAATTGTTCGTAGATGCTTGACACGAACGAATGTACTTACATAATAGGGTACAAGCGTTCTAATTCAAGCCTTCAGTTTCTGTCCGATGCCTCCCGTATAAATTCACCAGACAGAAGCGGAAGAGAGGATACCCAAGATGAGCAACCAGTCAAGCGCCTACTGCTATGGATCTGCCGCAATCAAGATCGAGGCTCCGCTCCTGGTCCTCCACGAGGGCGGTGCCGGCCGCACGGCCAGGCGTTCCGAGCGCCAGCGCGACGCAAAGCCCCTCGGACTCGGCGTGCTTCTTGCTGGAGTTCTTGTTTGCCTCGCCGTAATTGGCGGCACCTACTTTGCCCAGGCGCATTCCTCGCAGGCCGTTGCGAGCGCCCTTGGGCAGGCGCAGGCCTCGGAGCGCGTGGTGCGCGACGGAGAGAGCCTTTGGCGCATCGCCCAGGAGTGCGACGTCCCCGGCACCTCAACGCGTGACGTCGTGGATTGGATTGAGGCGGCAAACTCCCTTGACGGTGGGGCCGTCTATGCGGGTCAGCGCATTCTCGTTCCCAGTGGGGTCGTCTCAGCCCGGTAATGCTTGCGGCGCTGTGCTATGTTTCCTAGATGGACAAATTCTTCTAGGAGGTCTCATGCGCTGTCCCAAGTGCGGTTGCGAGGAGTCAAAGGTCGTCGACTCCCGACCCTCTGAGAGCAACGACGCCATTCGCAGGCGCCGCGAGTGTACCAGGTGCGGCTTCAGGTTCACGACCTACGAGAGGTGCGAGGAGACGCCCCTTCTTGTCGTCAAGAAGGACGGCCACAAGGAGACGTTTGACAGGCAGAAGCTCATGAGAGGCCTCGTCGCGGCCACGGTCAAGCGCGACATCCCCATCAACACGCTCAACTCGCTCATCGACGGCATTGTCTCCGAGCTTCGAGACAAGGGCCGCATGGAGGTTTCTTCCGAGGACCTCGGCAGCATGGTGCTCAAGCGGCTGATGGACATGGACAAGGTCGCCTACATCCGCTTTGCCTCCGTCTACCGGGACTTCAAGGACATTGACGAGTTCAGCGAGGAGCTAAGGAGCCTTCAGAAATGACGCTCGACGCCATCGACCTTCCCATCAAGCGGCTTGACGCAACGGTCGAGCTCCCGGCCTATGCCTACGAGGGTGACGCTGGCCTCGACCTGAGGTCTAACGAGGACGTTGTGCTGGCTCCCTTAGAGAGGAGACTTATCGGCACCGGTCTTGCCATCGCCATTCCCGATGGCTATGCAGGCTTCGTGCAGCCCAGAAGTGGTCTTGCCCTCAAGAAGGGGCTCTCCATGGCCAACACCCCCGGGTTGGTGGACGCCCACTATCGGGGCGAGCTCAAGGTCTGTGCCATCAACCTCGATGCCCATGAGCCCATCGTCATCTCCAAGGGCGAGCGCATTGCCCAGCTTGTCATCCAGCGCGTCCCCCAGGTACATCTCCGCGAGGTCGAGCAACTTGACGAGACGGACCGCGGCGAAGGTGGCTTTGGCTCCAGCGGCGTCAACTGATTGGCAGATGGCCCCCCGTGCGAGGGCCTTTCCTTGGGGGATGGGATGAGAGAGCGACGAATCAAAGGCCTAGTTTCTGAGATGGGCTCTTCCGGGCTCCTTTCTCGGCTGGGCACTGTGATTCTTGCCGCGGTGCTGGCATCTCTCGTCGTCGCTCAGCTTGGGCTTACCATGACCTCCGTTGTCACGTCTGCCTGCGCCTCGCTTGCCGTGTCTTGCGTGCTGGCCTACGTGGGCGGACTCAGACTCGATGGCGGCGCGCCGACGCTCTGCGGTCTGCTGGCGCTTTGTGCCGTGCTGCCGTCCGAAGGAGCTCGCGATTACGCCGAACTTCTTGGCGTCTCGCTTGCCGTGGGGGTGGCCCTTCTCCTGCTCTCGATTGCTCCAGTCAGGAACAAGGCGCTCTCAGGCATTCCCGCCCACCTTCGCGTTGGCATGTCTGCGCTTCTGGGAGCCCTCTCGGTCGAGTTCGCCCTCGGGCTCTGCGGTGTCGTCGCAGTGGACTCAAACGGAGCTCTGGACCTTGTGGGCATATTTGACCCCGCCTTCGTCGATGCGAGCATCTCTCTGCTGGCGACGGTCATCCTTAGGTGCTCTGGCGTTCCTGCGGCTGGCATTCTTGGCCTTTGCATCGCAACCTTTGCCGGCATCCCGCTCGGCCTGACCCAGGCTCCCGCCGGGTTCCTCGCGGCCCCTGACGTTACGTTGATTGCGTCCTCATCCTCGGGTCTCGTGGCCGGGGCGGCCCGTCTTCTCCAGGGCCTATTCTCCGCTCGGTCCCTTGGGCTCATCTTTTCCCTTGCGCTCTGCCTGCTCTCGACCTCTGACGCGGAGCCCGAGGACGCGTCTGGAAGACGCTCCGGCCAGGTTCTCGGCGCTCTCGGCATGGTGGCCTCTGCGTTTCTGGGCATGCCAATGATCGGACTGGCTGCTGGCCAGCCTAAGGAGAGCCGCCGGCGACCCCTCAAGGAGGGGGCGTGCCTGGCGGCGTCTGCCCTGGTGCTGGCCTGCCTGTCCCCGCTTGTGGCGTGCATTCCCGTCTCTGCCGCCTTTGGCCCTCTGCTTACCTGCTGCCTGCGCCCGATTTCTCGCGTTGCCTGCATTGACCTCAAGGGCCTCGGGGTCTCCGTTCCCGTTCTGGCCATGGTGTCTTGCGGGTTGGTCTCAGGAAGCCCTGCCTGGGGCGTTGCTGCGGGCGTTCTTGTTGACACCTGCATCCGTCTGGGGTCTGGTAAGGTGCGTTCCCTGAGCGGCGCCTCTCTTGTCCTTAGCTTGGCTTCGCTCGCGTTTGTGCTCGCTGCAACGGGTCTCTGATTCGTGCCGATTGGGTATGTCTAGCAAGAGACACACAAGGCAAAGGAGGCTCATATGAACCCGATTGACGTCTTGGTCATTGGCGCCGGACCCGCAGGGCTCACGTCGGCTATCTATGCCAGAAGGTCCCTGCTCGATACGGTCGTTCTTGAACAAGAGGCCCCTGGCGGCCAGATGCTTCTGACCCCTGGCATCGAGAACTACCCGGGCTTTGGCAACGTTGCGGGCTATGAGCTCGCCGAACGCATGGAGACCCAGACAAGAGACCTCGGGGCACGGTTCCTTTCGGACAGGGCATCTGGCCTCTCCCCAGTGCCTGACGGGCTCATTGACTGCATCCTCGAGTCGGGCCAACGCTTGACATCGAGGTCGGTCATCATTGCCTCCGGAGCCAGCGCAAGAAAGGCTGGCTTTATCAACGAGGCCCAGTTCACGGGACGCGGGGTCTCGTATTGCGCAACCTGCGACGGACTGTTCTTCAGAAACAAACATGTGTTCGTAGTTGGTGGGGGAGACTCGGCTGTCGTGGAGGCCCTGCACCTGGCGAGGGTGGCGCGATCCGTGACAATGGTGGTCAGAAAGCCCCATCTTGCCGCCAGCGGGGCTCGCCAACAGGAGGTTCTGGAGGAGCCCAAGATCTCGGTGAGGTTCCAGGCCGTCATTGAGTCCGTAGACGGTACCCATTCTGTGGAAACCGTCGCGCTCAGGGACCTCAGGACCGGCCAGACTGAGTCGCTCGACTATGGGGACGAGGGCTGCGGCGTCTTTGTCGCTGTGGGCAGAAAGCCCTCCACCGAGTTTCTGTCGCAGGACCTCGGCATCCTTGACGAGCAAGGTTACGTCGTTACGGACCATCACATGAGAACCACCGTGCCCGGCGTCTTTGCCGCGGGTGACGTGAGGGCCAAGTCCATGAGACAGGTGGTGACCGCCTGCTCGGACGGTGCCATTGCGGCTGAGAGCGCCTCCTCGTATCTGGCCAATCGGCAAAGCTTCCAATCGATAAAACCGCGATAATATATCTTATGTAAAGTAGGGATTCTAAGCCATTATGGCGGAGCCAACTCTTCCCAATCAGAGACTCCGAATCTGAACCTAGACCCTTTGCTCGCTCATCAACCCCACCTTGAGCATGACGTCGTCCTCAAATTCGGAGTCCATGATGAGCAGAAGTCCATCTAGCGCGAGCAGACGCGTCTCGCCGTTGGGTACGATCTCTTGTCCCGCGCGGTCGATGGTCACGATACGCGTTCCGTCAGGCCAGGGCACCTCGCTCACGCGCATCCCCTCGAGCCTTGAGCCGGATCCGACATAAACGGTCTTCAGGACCTTCTCTCCCGGCTCGCCGTTGAGCGAGGGGTCATCGGGCGTCACGCCAAGAAGGTCGGCAAGGAGGTGCTCGTAGTATGGGTCCACGCGCAGCAGGTTTGCGACGACATACGCCAGGATGGAGACGATGGTCACGGAGAGCAGCGCGTCGAGCGAGCCCGTCAGCTCAAAGACCAGCACCACGGCCGTGACCGGAGCGCGCACGGCTCCCGAGAAGAGCCCGGCAATGCCCAGCGCTATGAAGTTTGGCAGGTATGCGTCGGTCAGGCCCGTCGCGGCAGAAGCGCCAAGGCCGAAGATTGCTCCTATGAGCCCGCCCATAATCACCATCGGAAACAGCGTTCCGCCGGGGGCATTTGAGCCAAATGCAAGCGTGGTCATCAGGTACTTTCCCACAAGCAGTGCAAGCATCGTCGCGAGTGTGATCGTACGGGGTGCCATGAGCTTCTCCACAATGGCGTCGCCGCCGCACATGAGGTCTGGGAAGGCAAAGGCGCAGACTCCGGCCAGGACAAACGGTACGGCAAGCTTCCACTGGGCAGCCCGGCCGCCCAGCCGGTTGTAGAGCGCCTTGCAGGCAAACATGCCGCGGTTGTGGAGCGCACCCAGCAGACCGCAGGCAAGGCCGAGGAGCACCACGGTGGCGTAGTCGGCGTGCGGAAGGTTTGCCGTAAAGGCGAGGCTAATGACCGGCCTGATGCCAAGAATCTGCGAGACCAGGAAGTCAGCCACCACAGAAGACGTCATGACCGAGATTATGAGTGGTGCTGTGAATTCCTTGTGGATCTCCTCGATGGCAAAGAGAACCCCCGTGAGGGGCGCGTGAAAGGCCGCGGACATGCCTGCTGCGGCTCCACAGGTCACGAGCAGACGCTCTTCTCCCCTCTTGCGATGCAGGATGCGAGAGACGGCCTTTCCGGACATTCCGCCGAGCTGGACCGAAGGACCCTCTCGGCCCATGGAGAGACCGGCAAACGTGAGCAGCGTGCCCTCGCAGAACTTGGCCAGGACGACGCGGTGCCAGGGCATGTCCATGCGCCCCATGACCTCGGCGTCCACCTGAGGGATTCCGCTGCCTGACGTGGCGGGCTCCCAGCGCATGAGCGCCCTGACCACGATGAGTATGACAAAAAGCGCAAGCGCCCAGGCGGCCATGAGGGCCACGTTTCCGGCCGCGGAGCCGGTAATCTGCCTGAGCAGCCTCTCGGCGCCAGAGAGCGAGAGGCGGTAGAGCGTCACCACTCCCCCGCCGATGAGCCCGACGAGGGCTCCCTCGCCGACCAGGTTTACCTGGAACCTGCGAGAGAGCCTGCGCCTGACCTGGCTGTCTGAACCTGTGCCCTGCTGAGACGAAATACCGTCCAACGTCCGTCAGCCTCCGAAGCCACCGCCGATGCAGGCGTACACGTTGGCGTAGCAGACGTACTTGCCCGGTACGGGTGCGTGAATCATGGTGCTACCGCCCGCATAGATGGCGACGTGGCCCGTCGAGCAGAAGATCACGTCACCGACGGCGAGGACGTCCTGGTAGTTGGAGAGGTTGCAGCTCTTCCAGTTGCCGCGCCCCTTGATGTAGCTCATCAGGCCGCCCACGGAGGTGGCGTACGGCAGGGAGTAGCCGGCAAGGTGGTAGGCCGTGGCAACGAGGCCGCAGCAGTCAAACCCATCGGCGTTGGGGCCGTAGTTGACTCCCTGGTAGTAGCTCTTGTACGGGTAGCCGAGGAATTGCGCCGCGCATGAGACGATCCCCGGGTGGGCGGTTCCCTTGGAGGGCGCGGAGCTGCCGGCTTCGCTGGAGCCACCGCCCGTGGAAGGCGTGCTTTCCTCGTGCGAGGGGGCGTTTCCGGCGTTGGTGGCGTTGTCGGTGTTGGCCACACCACCGTTGTTCTGCGCGGCGTTGGTGTTCTCGACGGTGTTCACGACGTTTGAGATGCCGCCGGCTGCGGCGCCATGGGAGGCCTGCTCGGCCTGGCGGGCCGCCTCCTCGGCGGCCTCCTTCGCGAGCGTCTCCTGAACCTGGGAGTCGAGGGAGTTGTAGTAGCTCTGCGCACGCTCGACCTCGGACTCATAGCTGCTAAGGTTCTGCTGCGCCTCCGCGGCCTGGGCCTCCTGCTCGCTCTGCTGGCTCTCGAGGTCGCTCATCTGCTGCTGGAGCTGCTCGGTCAGGGAGCGCACCTCGTCGATGGCGTTGGCGTCGGAGTCGTTGACCTTGTCGAGGTAGTAGACGCGGCTGACCAGGTCCTCGACGCTGGTGGAGCCCAGGATGACGTCAAGCGCGCTCTCGGAGCCGCCCTTGTAGGCGCTCCTCATACGGTCGGAGAGGACTCCCCTCTTCTGCGTAAGCTCCGCGGACGTGGCGTCTATCTTCTCCTGGGTCTCGGTCACCTGGGAGCGAGTGGCCTCGAGTGCCTCCGACGTTGTGGAGAGGGCGTTCTGCAGCGTGGCGAGCTGATCTCCCATGGACTCCAGGTCCGCCCTTGCCTGGTCGAGCTGGGCTTGGAGCTGCGTGGAGCTTGGGTCTGCCCAGGCCGGGGTGGACAGAAGGCCCGCCCACGTGGCCGCCACGCCGGCGGTGGCGAAAAGGGCCCGTCTGCTCAGGTTCTTGTTGGTCATGCGATAAGCACTGCCTAGTCTCTTGGGTTGCCTAGTAGGGGCCGCCGCCGACAAAGGACCAGATCTTGTCCTTGACGACGCCGCGGCTGGGGTTGGCGGCGTGGATGTACTCGCCGTTGCCGACGTAGACGCCCACGTGGCCGCCGTTGGCGTACGGGAAGACGAGGTCTCCCACGGAGAGCTCGTCGATGGAGGTCTTCCAGTTGCCGGAGGCGCGGACGCCGTTCATCATGGCCGAGGCGCTGTGGCCGTACTTCCAGCCGTAGATGTAGCAGATGAGGCCGGAGCAGTCGAAGCTGCTGGGGCCGGCATCGCCGTAGACGTAGGGGCATCCGAGCGCCGCGTAGGCCGCGGCAACGCCGCCGCCCTGGGGGACGCTCGCGCCGGACCCGGAGCTGGAGCCGCCGCCCGTGGTGCCGCCAGAGGTCGTGCCGCCAGTGGGGCTCCCGGTGGTGCCGGTCTGACCGCCAGTGGTGCCGCCCTGCTGCTGGTTGCCCACCGAGGTGCCGTTCTCCTTCTGGCCGGACGTCGTGGAGCCCTGGGAGGTCTGCGAGTTCTGGATTGCCTCAACCGCGGTGGAGACGTTTGTGGTTTGGTTGGCCTCGGCAGCGCGGGCTGCCTCCTCGGCAAGCTGGGCCTTGACCTGGGCGTCCAGGGAGTCGTAGTAGGTCTGGGCCTCGTTCACCTTGGCCTGGTAGGCGTCAACCTCGCCCTGCATGTCCTCGACGGCGCGTTGCTGGCTTGCCTGCGTGTCCTCGAGCTCGCCCTTCTCGGCCTCAAGGCGCTGCTCGGTGCCCAGGACCTCGGAGATGGTCTGCGCCTGCTGGCGAGAGATGCGGTCGAGGTAGTAGACGCGGCTGACCAGGTCCTCGACGCTGGTGGAGCCGAGGACGACGTCGATGACGCTCTGGGAGCCCTGCTTGTACGTCGACCTCATGCCGTCACCCAGCTGGGACTTGAGGTCCCCGAGCTGGGCCGTGGTCTCGTCTATCTGGGTCTGCTTGTCGGTGATGGCGACTGCTGTGCTCTCCAGGGAGTCCGTCGCCTCCTGAAGCTGGCTCTGCATGGTCGCGAGCTCTGCGCCGAGCGACTCGAGCTGGGCTGCGGCGGCGGAGAGGTCGTCGGCGGGGTCTGCGATGGCAGGCGTCACGGGAAGGGCCGCGAGGGCGCAAGTTCCCGTCAGGGCAAGGGCGAGCCCTGCCGAGATGACACGATGCCTGAAGTTCATGAGACGTTCCTTTCGGCCTATGTCTCAGCATGGGGCGCTTGCCCCAGTGCGCTTTCATACAAAACCACGTTACCACAGACGTGGCAACGTGGTCCCAGGTGCTCAGTATCAACGCAAATGCGGCGCAGGTCACGCAACCTGAACGAGGCTGTAGAAGTCCACGGTGGGATACTTCTCGGCAAGGGCCTCGCGCGGCTTTAGGAAGGCGAGCTCGAGGATGAACCCAAAGCCGGCGACCGTGGCGCCGCTCCTCTCAACAAGGCGGGCAGTCGCAAGGGAGGTGCCGCTGGTAGCTACGAGGTCGTCGACGACAAGGACCCTGTCGTTGGGCGCGAGGGCGTCGACGTGCATCTCGAGCTCGTCGGTTCCGTACTCCAGGGAGTAGGTCTCCGAGAAGGTCTCGCGCGGCAGCTTGCCGGGCTTGCGGGCGGGCACGAAGCCGGCACCGAGCTCGAGCGCCACGGGGGCGCCCAGCATGAAGCCGCGGGCCTCAGCGCCGACGACCTTGGTGATGCCGGCGTCCCTGAAGTGGTCGGCGATGTCCTTTACCAGGGCCTGGAAGGCCTCGGCATCGCTGAACAGCGGCGTGATGTCCTTGAAGATGACGCCGGGCTCGGGGTAGTCCGGAATGCTCACGACCTTGCTCTCGTAGTCATAGCCTGACATGGGGTGGTTCCCTTCGACTGGTTTGTGCTGCAAAGCGATGCTAGCCCTGGAGGTCCTTGAAGGACTCCCTCACTCTGCGGGAGACGAGCTCGTCCCTCACTGAGTCGGTAAGCGCGAGGATGCGCTGAAACGCCTGGTCAAACTGGTGGCGGGTCTCGTCGTCGGCCTCGCGCGCGACGCCGCCCTTCTTGGCAAAGACCATGAGCGCCTGCTCGAACATGGCAGACTCCCTGTTGGCCGCGATGACGTACTGGCGCAGGTTCTTGGGGCCGATGCCAAAGTGGCGGAGCTCGTCGCAGACGCGGATGAGCGGGAAGTCGTGGCCGTCGACGAGGTCCCTGCCGGCGGGCGACTTGCGCAGGTCGATGACGCCCGCCTCCGAGAGTTGCCGCACGAACGAGACCTGGACGCCCAGGAGCTCGGGCATGCGGTCGATGGGGTGCAGGCGCTCGGCGACCTTCTCGTCATCCACGGTCAGAAGGAGGGTCTCCGCGCCAAGCACCTCGGCCGAGGGGGCCTGCCCGGAGTCGACGCGGTCCAGCTCCTCTTTGATGACCGAGAGGGGCAGGAAGCGGTTCTTCTGCAGATAGAGAATGGTCTCGAGGCGCCGGACGTCCCTCTGCGAGTACAGGCGGTAGCCACCGGGCGTTCTCGAGGGGTTCAGGAGCCCCTCGTCCTGGAGGTAGCGCACCTTTGAGACGGAAAGGTCCGGGTACTGGGCCTGGAGCTTCTTGACGACCTTGCCGATTGTCAGGTAGCTGGCGTCGGCCATGGCGGCTAGGCCTCGGTCTGAATCCTGCGCGGGCGCGCGTTGGTGTGGAACACCATGCGGAAGGTGCCGATCTGGACCGTTGAGCCGTCCCTCAGGCTGGCGCGGGAGACGATGGCGCCGTCAACCCAGGTGCCGTTGAGGGAGCGCAGGTCCTCGATGGTGACGAGGCCGGCGGAGACGTTGGTGAGGTCCATCTTGGCGTGGCGGCGCGAGACCGTCATGTCGTTGAGGAAGACGCTGTTCTTTGGGTCGCGGCCAAGGGTGATCTCGGCCTGATCAAGCTCGAAGGTCTGGCCAACCTGGGGACCCTTGACGATGGTGAGCGTGGGGTTGGCCGGCTTCTGCTGGGCCATGAGGTCCGGCACCGTGGCGTCTGCCGCGGGCATGCGAAAGATCTCGGTGGCGCCGGGGTTCTGGTTGGTCTCTTCGGTCTGCATGTGGTTCTCCCCTCGCGTTATCAGTCGGTATCCATCATAGCGCTACCGGCAGGCCACGCAGTCCATCTCCACGAGCGCGCCGAGAGGAATGTCGGCGACCGCGACGACGGAGCGTGCGGGCGCGGGCGTGCCGAAGCGCTCCGCGTACACCTCGTTGAAGGCGTCCAGGTCAGTGAGGTCCCTGAGGTAGACGGTGGTCCTTGCGACGTCTGAGAGCGAGCAGCCGGCCTCCGAGACGAGCCTCTCGCAGAGGTCGATCACGCGGGAGGCCTGCTCGGTGATGCCGCCCTCCACCAGGACGTCGGTCTGGCCCTCGGCGATAGGCAGCTGCCCGGCGGCAAAGACCAGCCGGCCGGCGGTGGTTCCCTGCGAGTAGGGGCCAAAGGCCTCGGGCACGCCCTGCGCGTTTATCGAGTACTTCATGGCGTTCCTTTCGGGCTAGCGCTGGCCCGAAAGGGCGCGCGCACCTATGAAGTCGGAGCCGGGCCTGAGGAGGCCCCAGCCGGAAAGCGTCTCTTGGCTGGGCTCGACGCGGCCGAGGGAGCTTGCGTCCTCTCCCCAGGGAAGCCCCTGGCGCACCAGCTGGTCGAGGATGACGGTGCCCGCCGGGGAGACCTCCTGGAAGGAGAGGAAGCTCCTCCAGAGGATAGTGGCCTGCGCCGGAGAGACAAAGACCAAGAAGGCGTCAACGCCTGCGTGCGGAAGTGGCGCGGCCGCGACGACGCAGAGGATGGAGTCGAGCTTGATCTGGGCCACGCGCCCGGGCCGTGGCAGGTCGGAGGGAGACTTCACGTAGTCGGCGAGGACGTCTCCTGCCTTTGCGCCGCACAGCAGGAGCGGCACGAGCATGCCCTGGGCGGACTCGACCTCGGTGCCCGCGTAGGGGGCGCATCCGTCCTGCTCCAGGTTGGCGAGAAACCCGAGCCAGGCGACGAGCGTCTCGCCCCTGTCCGTCGGGTCAAGAAGGACGTACTCGGAGTCGCCGGTGCGAAGGCAGAGCGGGATGGCGTTGACGGAGGCGTCCCCGGTAAGGGACGGCTCGAAGGCGCACTCCCCCACGCCGAGCGTGCGCCCGCAGAAGGCGGCGCCGGTGAGCTGCGTGACCGACCCGCCGTGGAGAAGCGCGTACGTGGCGCCGGTGAGGTCTACGAGGAAGGCGCCCTCGCGGACGAAGGAGAGGGGCATTGAGCCCGGGTAGGTTGCCGGACGAGGAGGATTTCCGTCCTCGGGGTCCTCGAAGACGGCGTTGAGCAGGAGGTGCTCGCGATAGAGCGGGCCAAAGGTCTGGGAACTCATGGGTGCTTTCCGATTCGACGTTGGGCTTGGTGCGAGGCTAGGCGGCGTCGTCCGTGGCGAGCGACCTCACCTCAAGCCCCTTATTGGTGTAGACGCATGCGGTGGCAAATGAGCAGGCGCAGCCCGCATAGACGAAGAAGATGCCAACCGCGGCGGGCTCGGCATTGAGGCCCGGCAGCCAGGACGCCCCGACCAGCCCGAGGCCGGAGACTACGGGTGCGCCCAGCAGCAGGTCGCAGAAGCCGAACATAAGAAGGGCCGTGGCGATCTTGCCGATGTAGACCACGTCGACGGGACGCTTGCGGTAGCGCTGCAGGACCGCGCCGCCAATGGCCAGGTAGACGTCGCGCCCGATGACGAAGACGGGCACCCAGAGGGGAAGTTCGCCGTTGAAGAGCAGGCCGAGCACGCCGGTGAAGAGCAGGACGCGGTCCATCACCGGGTCCATGATCTTGCCGAGCCAGCTGACCGTCTGGGTGCGACGGGCAATTTGGCCGTCGAGGAAGTCCGTGATGGCCGCCACGGCATAGCAGGCGAGGGCGGCCACGCGGTGCTCGTGCCTGATGAAGAGCACCAGGAAGACCAATGTCAGGGCGAGGCGGCAGAACGTGATGACGTTTGCCACCGTGAGGATCTTGGTCGAGGGGTTTTGTGAGGAGCCGACCGGCACGTCCTGGAGGCCCTGCCTTTGCCGCTCGGCGGCGTCAGAGTCCGCGATGTTCTTGATGGCATCCCTCAGTCGCTCGGTTCTTGTGGGCACGTGTTCCCTCTCGCAGAAAAAATCGCTTACTGGTACTAGATACCCAGTCTAGCGCAAGTGAAACAGGCGAAGCACGCCTTGGCCGCGCGCCCCTTTGCCCCTCGCGGCTAAAGGACGGTCTTCTCCAGGAGCCTCAACACTAGCCTGATGCTCTGCCGGAAGGTGCGGCGGGAGATGCGCTCGTTGACGCCGTGAACGCCCCTGGCCTCCTCGGAGGGCGCGGGGCGCGCGGGGCAGAAGCGCAGGATGGACCCGCTGACGCCCTCGTAGCGCACGGAGTCGGTGCCGCCGCAGACCATGGAGGGCACCACGACGACGCCCGGGTGAAAGTGGCCTATGGCCTCCCTGAGCTCTGCGTAGCCCATTCCCTCGGGGCTGTCCTGCCTGCCGGTCGGAGTTGCGTGGAGAAGCTCGATCTCGACCTCGGAGTCGCCCACGGCCTCGCGGGCAAGCCTGACGACGCCCTCTGCCGTGACGCCCGGCAGCAGCCTGAAGTTGACGGTGCAGCTGACGTCGGCGGGCATGACGTTTGCCGCCGCGCTCGAGCCCTCAAGGACGTTGGGGGCCACCGTGGTGCAGACGAAGGGGAAGAGCTCCCGGCGGCTCGCGCAGAGGCTGGCGATGGCCCCCGCATTTGCGTCGACGTCGGCGCAGAGCGAGGAGAGGGGCTCTGCCGTGATGGCGGGCGCTAGGGCCTTGAAGGTCTGCCTCATGACGTCGGTGAGCTGCGGTGCCGGCTTTGCGTCGCAGAGCCGGGCGACGGCGCGGCAAAGGCGCTCCAGGGAGGTCCCGCCAAAGGGGTTGGAGGAGTGGCCGCCCTGGCCGCGGGCCGTGAGGCGCACGTTGGCGTAGCCCTTCTGGCTGAGGCAGACGTCCGAGATGACGCACCCGGGCGCACCCCAGGCGGCGCCGTCCGCCATGGTGGTTGTCCCCTCGTCGAGAAGGAACGCGGCGTGGACGCCCCTTTCGGCCAGAAGCGAGGCCACGGCCGTGGCCCCGCGGCTGTCCACCTCCTCGTCCTCGCCGAAGGCCAGGATGACGCCCCTGCGCGGGCGCTCCCCGCGGGCGAGCAGGTGCTCTACGGCCTCGAGCTCGGCCACGAGCATGTCCTTGATGTCCAGCGCCCCCCTGCCCCAGATCCACTCGTCGTCGATCTTTCCCGAGAAGGGGTCACGCTCCCACTGCCCCTCGGTGCCCGCGACCACGGGGACCACGTCCTGGTGGGCGATGAGCATGGCCGGCTCGAGGGAGGAGTCGGTCCCCAGCAGCGTCAGCAGGACGGACTGGCCCACCAGCTCGAAGGTGGCGTGTTCCATGAGGTTGGGGTAGGCGCCCCGGATGAGGTCGTGGAGGGCGGCGAACTGCGAGAGGTCGGTCTTCTCGCCTGCCCAGACGGTGCGACAGCGAAGGGCCGCGGAGAGGTGACGCTCTGCGGAAAGATAGTCCAGGTCAGGATAGTCGCCCTCGTTTGCGTAGTGGGCGTAGACGTCGATGGTGTCCATGGGGCTTGCCTTTCCGCGCGCGGGCCCGGCGCGGCCGTATGGCGGCGGGGCTATCTTTTGCTTGCAATCAGGGTAAACTGAGCGGAAACGAGTCCGTGGGCGCATGGTGGCCACGTGACAAACCTGACACAAGGAGGATCCATGGCCGAGGACAAGAACACCTTCGAGGAGGACGTCGAGTCCGCCGAGTTCATCACCCTGGAGTACGAGGACGGCACGTCTGAGCGCTGCGAGGTCCTGGGCGTCTTCGACGTTGAGGAGAAGCAGTACGTCGCGCTGGCTCCCGAGGAGGACGAGACCTCCGTCTACCTCTACGGCTACAACGAGCACGAGGACGGCACCTTCTCGCTCGCCGACATCGAGGACGACGAGGAGTTTGCCGCCGTGTCCGAGATGTACGAAAGCCTCATGGACGAGGGCGACGTCGACGACGAGGACGAGGACTCCGAGGAGGAGTAGCGCCCACTTGCTGCGATAAGAGCGCGGGCCCCGGAGGCGGTTGAGTGCTTCCGGGGCCCGCTTTTGTTGGGTGGGAATGTCAGACGCTACCCGGACGGCTGGGGCGAAGCAGCTCCCCTCACGGGCTTGCTCTATTGCGCCGACTGCGGTGGCAAGATGTATGTCCACCGCACCAACAACGGCAAGCGTATTTCTCAATATACCTGTTCCCAATACAGCAAAGTCC
>OGRN01001055.1_pt1 | contig 24741 bp, 25 predicted proteins | sample 1553401 | NCBI WGS metagenome assembly OGRN01 (sample SAMEA2580096, study PRJEB22360) | human gut metagenome | biome: human gut; feature: human-associated habitat; material: faeces | place: Denmark | collected 2008/2010 | reverse complement strand
ATTCACCGCGCACACCTCGCAGGAGGTGTTCACCGCCCCGGCCTGGCATTTCTCCGTACAGGTGCAGACCGCCGGCGCCTCCTGGGCCTCGCCATCCTCCATCAGTGCCAGGAGGTCCGCCTCGTCCACCTGGTTCAGGAAGTGGACGGTCTGCGCCCCCTCGTCGTCCCGGTCGATGATGAGATAGAACACATTTCCGCCCTTTGTCTCCACCGTGATGAACTGCTTGCCGGAGGATGTCCCGCCCAGGTCGTCAATGAGGGAGAGGTTCCCGTCCGGGGTCAGGGCTGCCCCTCCGCCCCCGGAGAGGCCGGAGGCGAACAGCTCCAGCAGGGCGGAGAGGTCCGTCCCGTCCAGGGAGAGGGAGAAGCTGCCCGTGTCCGTGATGGTCAGGTAGTCGGAATGAACATAGCCCTCCCGCTCCGGCAGAAGCACCTTGACCCATTCGCCCTCGGTGCCGATGACTTCTACCTGCGCCCCATCGGGAAGCTGGGTGAAGGCGTCGTTATCCAGCCCAGCGCCGGTGCGGACATTCAGGTTGCCGCCGCAGGTGGTCACGGTGCCGGTCTGCTGGGTTTCCCATTTCTCCGTGTCAGGGGTGAACAGGATACCGTCCTCGGTGACAGTCACAGTCCCCAGGCCGCCCAGCAGCTCGGTGATCTGGTCCAGGGTGTCCCCGTCTGCCTCCGTGTTATTGTCCGCGCTATCATCGCCGGCGGGATCTTCCTCATCAGTGATAGTGACCTCCGGGGCCTCGGCGTCCTCCGCAGGGTCCGCCTCCGTCCCGGCAGTTTCGGTGTAGTAGGGTTCGCCCTCCCCACCGCCGGCGAAAGCGGGGACAGCAAAGGCCGTGGCACAGAGCGCCACGGCCAGAGCCGCCGTAAACAGGCGGATGATCTTCTTATTCCTCATACTCGTTATCCTCCATATCTTCGTCGCCGGGGTCCGCCGCGGCCTCCGCCTCCATCATGCCATCCGGTAGGGTGATGAGGCCGCTGGCGTAGGCCTTCAGGAAGGCCGTCAACTCCCGGTTGTCCATCTTCACCGCCTTGACCATGCGGACGATCTCCAGGTTCTCCTCCTCGGTGAGCTGGGCCTCCAGGGCGCGGAGGCGCTTCTGCTGCTCGGAGATTTTCTCCCTGGTCTTTTCAATGTCGCGGCGGATCTTCTCAACAGTTGCCATGTTCGCAAAACTCCTTTCCAAATCGTTCTTTCCATGAATAGTTGCGGCCCAGGCCCTGGACCGTTTTCAAATTGGGGCGGGCGTTGTCCTCCAGGGCAATGGCCCTTCGGAACAGGTCCGTGTGGTGGTCCCGCAGGTGGATGATCTCCTCCGCCCTCATGCTGGGGCAGAAGAAGCAGGAGGATTTGCCCGGCTGGAGCAGGCCCGCATCCTCAATGGCCTGCTGACAGGCCGCCCGGTCCCATCCCCATTCCATCAGGGGATACCACTTGCTGTATTTTGGGTCGGCCAGGTCGCCCAGCAGCACCTTGTCGCTGCGATAGCTCTCGCCGGCGTCGTATCCAATGAACTTCACCACCCGCTTTCCAGCCGCCCAGACCTTGCGGCAGGGCGGGTAGCGGTTGCAGAACTTTTCCTGCGGCCCGATCTTGTGTTTCAGGGAACACCGCTTGAAGCCATAGGCCATAGAAGGCAGGGTGCCGCTCTGCAAACACTCCTGTTCCAAGGTTAGCCGCTTTCCGTCCCGCGTGGTCTTATACACTCTGGTGATGGGCGGCATCCCGTGGTCCTTCAGCCAGCGGTCCATGATGTCCAGGTAGGCATAGGTGTGGGGATGCTCCGCCCCGGTATCCGCAAAGAGGATCAGGTCCACCGGGATACGGTGCTGGTGCAGGCCAATCAAAAGGGCGGTGCTGTTGGCACCGCCCCCGTAGGAAACCATATTGATGCTTTACCACCTCCCATCAGTTGTACGGCGGCCGGCCGTAGGCATAAAAGTGTGATTGCCAGTAGCTGGTGTTCAAATTAGTGTAGGAGATCGGATCTCCACAGTGCAGCATCATATTGTCGCCCACATAAATGCCCACATGGGAAATCCCGCTTGTGTCGTAGGTCCCCACGAAAAACACCAGGTCGCCCGGCTGGGGATCGGATACCGGGGTGGAGATATTGTAGAGCCCCTGGGCGCCCAGCCGCCCGGTGTTGCACAGCCCGGTATTGGTCAGCACATAGCTCACGAAGCCGGAACAGTCGAAGGAGGTCTCCGGGCTGCTCCCGCCCCAGACATAAGGGTATCCCAGGTATTTCTCCGCCTCGGTGATGAGAGTGGCGAACCGCTCATCCGTCAGATACTCGGCGGGGATGTCCCAGGCCGTGGGCGGGTTCTCAATGTACTTGCCCACATACCCGGAGGACGGGAACAGGTCCGGCCGGTTGCCCAGGGTGGACATATACACGGCGTACATGGAGAGCTGATCCTCGCCCATGATGTAGACCGGCACATGGGAGAGGTCGAAATTCTCCAGCGTGACGGTGCAGATGTACCAGGTGTAGGGGACCTCCACTTCGTACTCGTTGCCCTCGCTGTCCGTTCTCATTTCCGTCCGATACCTTGTTTCGGTGGTCACAGTCTCGGTGAGGATGTACTGCTTGTCAAACAGCATTTCCAGATCCCCTTGCACCTCGTCCAGGGTGAACACCCCCTCGTGAAGCGCCGACAGGATGGACAGCAGCACATAGGGGTCATGCTCGATCTCGTCCAGGTCAAAGTGATATTCGTCGTAGTCGTGGGTGGCCTCGTAGGTGTCCAGATATTCTTGCAGCTCCGCCTCCATCTCGCAGTAGGCGGCCTCGGCCCCGGTCAGGTCTGAGTCCTCCGAAAGATAGGAGGAGGCCACCAGGCCGGAAGTCCCGCCCCCGAACATGGAGGTGCAGGACTGCATCAGCCCCATGATGAGCATGAGGATCAGCCCAATCCAGCCCACGATGAGGAGGGTGTGCTTGTTTTTGGTAACGAAGCCGCCCAGCTTCTGGGCGATGGTCCCGCCGCCCTTCTTCGCTGCGGAGGCGGCGGTCTGGGACGCCTTGCCCGCGGCCTGGGTCGCGCCGGTCCCTGCCCGGTGTGCGGCGGCGTACTGCTTTTGCAGGCGCTTCTTCTGCCACAGCCGGGAGATGGGATTGCTGGACGCAAGCTGGGGGTTCTCCATGACGGATTTCTGCCAATAGAAATCCGCATTGGCTTTCACCGCCGCCTGCTCCGCTTTTGATACATCCCGCCAGGGTTTCAGCTTGCGGTCTGCCCGCGCCTGGTGGAAGCGCCGGCCGCCATAGCCCACGGCCTTCTCGATCTGCCGCTCCCCCAGGTGGCCGGCCTGGACGCCGGAGTTTTCACCCTCCACCTTGCTCACTTCGCTGTGGAGGGTGGACTTCACCTCCTGCACCGGCCGGGATAAGGGGTTGCCATGCTCCTTACCGGGAGGCTTCACGGGGACGGCGGCCTTTGCCGCGTCCAGCTTATCCGCCGCCTTGTCCGACTTGCGGACAGCTTTTTTCAGCTCCGGCGCCGCCCGGTCTGCCTCCGAAAACTGCAAACGGGAGGAAGGGCGGTCCCTGGCCGCCTCACCCTCCCGGAAGGTGTCGCGCCGCTTGCGCCGCGCTTTTTTCGCCTGGCGCCGTTCCACATGACCCGCCGCCTCGTCCGCCGCCCGGTTCAATGCTCCCGCCGTTTCATCCGCAGAAGAATAATCCTGCTCCGGGGGACGGTCTGAAATATGGGTGGCCTCTCCAGTCACCAGGTTCACCGAGATGGCCCCATCACGGGTCATCTTCTGCGTCTCCTTTTCGGAGGCTTTCCATTCCTGCATTTATCCGTCACCTCCTTCGTAGGGGCAGATGCTGGCGCACGCCCCGGTCTCTATCAGGGAAATGTAGTGAAAAATGGGATAGGCCTGGGGCGGGCAGACTGCGTTCCCCAGGGTTTTCAGCCGCAGCGCCCGATCCTTCGTGTCCTCGGTCATGCGGGGGACGCCTTCGGGCTCGGCACGCCATAGGATGCGTCCGTCCATTTCGGGGGGAATCCCATAAGCCATTCCACCCAGTCCGGGTTCAGCGCCGTTTTGTCCGAGGTCGGGAGTTCCTGCTTTGCCATTTGCGCCGCCAAGCTCCCGGCGCATTTCTTGCGGATAAGGGTCTGCGACTTCATATCCGACAGGAATCCGTCCGCCGCCATTGGCGTCAGGTAGAACACCGCCGCCGAAAGGCTCAGGCTCCAGATCGTCCCGTCCCTGTTCCGCTTGCGGAAGATCCCGTTGTCCGACAGGAACACATCCAGGTTGGCAGCGTCCCGGCAGGTGGATTTGTCGGAGGCAAGGGGCGTGGGAAACATCAGCCGCGACGATAAAAGTTCGCTGGCGCTCATGCCATGCGCCGACGCCGCAAGCCGGAAATACGAATGGGAGAACAGCGTATCCCGCTTTTGCCAGGTCAAAAATCGTTTTGTCGAGCCCCATATTGATGAAGCCAGCAACATTTTCCCCAAGCACCCAACGGGGCCGCAGCTCGGTAATAACGCGGCACATTTCCGGCCACAGGTAGCGTTCATCCGCAAAGCCCTTCCGTTTTCCGGCGGTGGAGAAGGGCTGACAGGGAAAGCCGCCTGAGATAACGGTAACTGTTTCAAGTCCTGTTTTTTCAAAAAATGCCTCCTTTGTGAAAGTAGTGATATCCCGGAACCTGGGAACATCCGGCCATCGTGCGGAGAGGACGGAGTGCGGGAAATCCGCCCACTCACACTGGCAGACGGTTTCAAACCCGGCAGCCTCCGCCGCCAGGTCCAGACCGCCAATGCCGGAAAAGAGGCTGACATGGGTGAGCTTATTCATGGCTGCTCTGCTCCCCAGGAATCAGCTCCGCCCGGAACCGCTTGATGACCGCTGCCTCCAATTCATCCTGACAAAAGTTACTGTCAGCAGAAAGACCCAGCTTGCGGCGCAGCCTGTTCAGCGTCTTTTCATAATTCCCGTATTTCTTTTGCAGACGGAGAAAATCCTTCTCGGTCTGCACCTGCGACAGACACTTGGCGATGCTGTACCAGGTCACCAGGAACATGTGCAGTTCGCTCACCAGCAGCCGGAATCCGCTGCCGGGGATTAGATAGTGTTCCTCCTGACAGCCGCCGCCCGGTTCGGGATCGTCGTCCTCGCACTCCACATAGAAGGCGTCCAGCTCGCATAGTTCCCGCACCTTCATTCCGGCAAGGTCCGCCTTGTCGCCGAACACCAGGTAACGGCCGGGAATGTTCCAAGCGCCAAACTTGTCATCGGCGATCTGGCCGTACCGCTTTGCCGCCGCAATGAACGCCTCCACATCCTCCCGGTCCTTGATTTTTCCGGCAAGGAAGGCAAGCTGATGAAGCAGCCCATAGAGATGCACTTCCTCGTCAATATGTGCCTCATAGGTCTTTTCCTCAATGACATACAGCTTTTCCTGTTCCATTTCATGCTCCTTTCTGAATTTTGGGCATAAGAAAACCCGCCTCAGGTGAGGCGGGTTCAAAAATGAAATTACAATTCGTTATTAAAATATTCTTCTGCAACTTTTTTGTGTGCATCAATTCTCTCTTTAGGATAATCCAAAAAGATAGATTGTGAACTGCAGTTTTCAAAATATTTTTCAATTTTTTCTTTCAGTTTAGCTGTTTGATTCTTAGTCCACCCAGCATTAGAAACACGAAACCATTTCCACCATTTAAACATAAATGGTGTTTCATCCTCCGGATGAAATGCGCGTGCAGATTCGTGAACAAAGACTCCAAACGGAGGCGCTTTGCTTTCTCCGCTATATGCTTGTATCATAGGAAGACCTAAAAGCAAAGATTGTTTATATATTTCATTGTTGGCAAACTGCCGATTAATTTCATTCCCAATATCTGAGCCGTGAATGATAGGTCCATACGCTACGGCTGCTTTTACCAAAAATTGATGTTCAAACTCCTTTTCGTCAATAAACAGCTTGCCCAATGTACTGAATATGTACGATAAAGCTTTTTCCATATCTTTCTTTCGTTTAGATGTAAAATACACGCCGTCCATAACGGGGTAGGTTTGGATATCACATCCTTTTTCGATTGCTTCCAACACAGCGGTATGTAGCTTGAATATAAAAATGGAACACGTTTTTACGGAGTTTTCCATTTTTGTCTTGGTTCCCATAATATCAAGCCAACATACATATTCGTTATGTGCCGATGGTATTGCTGAGTCAACAACAAATGGCATATCAATCACTCCTTTGCTACATTTTACCACCTCTCTTTATTAAAATCTACAGTATTTTTATTTATGTTCCACCTCGCTGGGTTTGTTATGCAAAGCTTTGCATAAGAAGCCTAATGAAAAGTTTTTATAAATGGAAAGAGTGATTGTAATTAGCTGTCTATAAAGCATTTTTATGGAAAAAACTTGCGATAATAATTGCATGGATGTCTCCTTTCAACGACAATAGACACACCACCTTGAAAGGAGAGTGTGTCTATGATTACAAACAATTTCAACAAAGAGCTTCGGAGTATTTCAGATGCATTACGTGATTTGGGGTACACTGACAGTACCATCGGGCTGCGTCAACGCTATTGGAAAGAGTATTGCTTTTTCCACGGAAGTCTCGACATTGATGAAGCGTCAATGGATGAGTTTCTGCTGAAAAACTACGATATTCAGAGTGGGAATATCAATGTTTCCAAACGGCAGTATGAGGTAAGAGCCGCGCTTCGCAACTTGCTGGAATATCGCCGTTATGGAAAAATCAGAAACTATCATACGCCGTGGTTCAAGGATTTGCCGTGGGTTGAGTCTTTCCGAGCTATAACAGAAGATTTCATCTCGCATCTGCGGAGTCAGAACAGCAAGCCAGAAACTATTGTCAATTACGAACGTACACTAAAACGTATCACCAACCATCTGCATAGCGTAGGAGTGGATTCTTTCAGAGATATGACGCCAGAGCATATCTCATCTTTTTTATCTACATCTATTCCGGATCTTGTCAGAAATCTTCGCGCCACGCTTTGCCATCTGCGTGTCTTCTTTCGGTATCTCTACCTAAATGAATTTACAAAGGATGACTTGTCTCTTTTTATTCCAAAGTCCAACGTACTGCTGAAGCGGAAACACATTCCGTCTACTTGGACCAGAGAAGATATTGATAAAATCCTGGCTTGCATTGATTTAGCCAGTCCCGTCGGTAAACGGGATTACGCAATCATTCTGCTGGTTGCCCGGCTTGGAATTAGGGTCAGCGATGTGATTCGATTGGAATTTGACAATATAAAGTGGGAAAAGAATTGTATTCAGATCTCGCAGTACAAGACAAATGAGCCATTGGTTCTTCCTTTGTTTGAAGATGTCGGACAGGCAATTATTGACTATGTGAAAAATGGGCGTCCCGCATCTGATTTGAAGCTGGTGTTTATTACACATAAACCGCCATTTCAAAAATTCAGTGACAACAATCACCTCTACGGTATGTTTAACAAGTATCTGTATAAGGCGGGCATTGAGGTAACACCGGAGAAAAATCACGGGATGCACACACTTCGGCACAGTCTGGCCAACGAACTTCTAAGGAAAGAGATTCCGCTTCCGGTTATTTCGGAAATTCTCGGTCACAAAAGTCTGGAGACCACTATGCAATATTTACGCGCGGATACGGAGCAGCTGCGGTGCTGCACCTTAGTGGAGGGTGAAAATTATGCAGTCACCACCTAAAACAGCAGTTTTCGAAAGTGATCTTGCTCCGCTGCTGTCTGCATTCGTTGCAGAAAAACAGCGATTCGGATTCAAATACAACAGCATTGAAGCATATTTGAAGAGCTTCGATACCTTTCTTCTGGGGAGAGACTGCCAAAATTCCTTGAGTAAAGAACTTATGCTCGAATGGATAGCGCCGAAAGCGCACCAAAAATCCGCAACGATTGAACACCGCATCTATATCATGCAACGCCTTGCAGATTTTTTGAACCGCAACGGTTTTTCTGCGTATCGAATTCCATCTGAACTGATTCCAAGAAAAGTGCATGACTTTGTTCCTTATATTTTTACCTATGATGAGATTGCGCGAATCTTAGCAGTCGTTGATGGGTTTCGGTTCAACAAGTGCAGCCCGAAGCGCCATATCGTCTATCCTTTGTTGTTCCGTGTCCTATGCTTTTGCGGACTCCGCATTTCTGAGGCGTTGAATCTAACTGTGGGTGATGTTCATTTCGAGGATGGATTCTTTCTTCTGAGAAACACAAAAACAAGTCTGGATCGTCTCATTCCGCTGGATGACAATTTAAGGGTGCGCTTTATGGTGTACAGTGAACAGATGGGTTTTCTTAGGAAAGATGAATACTTTTTTCCCTCACCGGATGGTTCCAGATACAGTCTTGCTACAATGGACACAACGTTTAGGGATATTCTTTTCAGGGCCGGCATTCCATACCGTGGCAAGGGAAAAGGTCCACGGCTGCATGACTTAAGACACACATTTTGCGTACACAGTCTCCAAAAGCTGACAGCGCATGGTGAAGACCCCTATGCAGTGCTTCCGCTGTTGATGACATATATGGGACACAGAAGTGTGCAGGCAACCAGCCAGTACATTCATCTCTCCGCCGAAAGTTTTCCGGCTATCCTAAAGCAATCCGAATCTTTGTTTGGCAACTTAATACCGTTGGAGGACAACTCAAATGAAACATCCATCTGATTTTGCTATCTGCATTTCAAATTACCTTACCAAACACTTGGCAGGCGCAAGAAATCTTAGCCCCAATACTATAAAGTCATACCGGGACACCTTTTGCCTGCTCTTATTATTTATGAAGGAGATGAACAAGAAGATAGACAGGATTTGCTTGGTTGATATTGATGCCGACTTGGTTATTTGCTTTTTGGATTGGCTGGAAGTGAACCGAGGGAACAGCGCTTCGACGAGGAATGTGCGGTTAGCTGCAATCCATGCGTTCTTTCGATATGTGCAGTTCCAAAATCCAGAAATGCTGCTGCATTGCCAGCGTATCCTTGCCATTCCGATGAAAGAAACAGAAAAGAGATTTGTGGAATACCTGCCGGAACAGGTGCTGAAAGAACTGCTTTCCCTTCCGGACCAGACGAAAAAATATGGAATACGAGATACGGCACTGTTGTGTTTGCTCTATGACTCTGGTGCAAGAGTGCAAGAACTGATTGATCTTTGCTTGTTAGATATTCGTCTGGAAACGCCAGCAACGATCCGGCTCTATGGCAAAGGAAGAAAAGTGCGCGTCGTTCCGCTTATGTCACAGACGGCAACCATATTGCAAAAGTATCTGAATATGTGGCATTTGGACGCTGCGCGGAAACCAGATGATCCAGTGTTTGTCAACCACCAAGGAAAGCGACTTACCCGTCCCGGAGTCACTTATATTCTAAATAAATACATGGCGCAAGTTTCTTGGCTGGAGGGCAAAAAAGGGATTACTCCACATGTTCTCCGCCATTCCAAAGCAATGCACCTGCTCCGCGCGGATGTTGATCTTCATTACATTCGAGATTTTCTTGGACATGTGCAAATTGAAACGACCGAGGTTTACGCCCGTGCGGATGCGGAAATGAAGCGCAAAGCATTGGAAACAGCAAATCTCGATCTTCCAGCCGAATTCCAGACAAGTTGGCAGAAAGACCAAAGTCTGTTATCCTGGCTACAATCGCTATGACAACGAAACAAAAAAATTTATCGAAAGACATTTGGGCAAGAACGGCTGAAACTCAGCCGTTCTTCGCATTTCTTTCCATTATTCAGAACTTTTCATTAGGGCGTTTATGCAAAGCTTTGCATAAGAAGCCCGGTGAGGGCGTTATGGGAGGTGCTGTAAATGGAATCTCAAACAATTAGTTTGAACGTCCACCCGCAAATCCTCGATTTATACGAAGTGTTGGAGAAAAACGGGCTGCACAAGCAGAAAGAGGACGTACAATCCCTTGTGGGATATGTCGAGAGTATGGAATACAATCTGTCCGTGATAATGAATGAAATTCAGGAAATGCACGCAGAAGTAAAACGCCTGCACGACCGGGGAATCCGTAACCAATGCGGCAAGATCATTTCAAAGGCAGAAGATAAAATTCATCAGGCTAAAACAATGGTTTCCGTTATAAAGGTACGGCTGATCGACGCCGCCGGAAATGCGGTGAAAACCTGTAAGGAAAATGGAAAATCGGCGCTGATACGGGCGGTGGAAGCTATGCGGGTTTCCACCGCCCTTTCCAAAATCAAAAGCGGATTCTCTCATATGTCACAATCTATGCGCCAAAGCGCCGGTCAGATTGACGTAATTCGCGGTGAACTGCACGAAGTCGGCGGGCATATGAAAAATGCAGGCCGCGCCCTTTTAGGCAGGTCGGCGAAACAGGCCGGTAATCTGGAAGCAGACAAAGGTGTGCTTGCCAAGCTGCGGGGCTTTCTGGAATCCTGCGGCGACACGTTTTCCAAAATGGAGCGAAATGCGGATAAGCTGATTGATAAAATCCGGCAGAGCGAAGAACAGACAAAGCAAAAACAGTCGGTAAAATCTGATCTGCGCCAGCTTAAAACGGAACGCCTTGAAAAATCCAAAGCGCCGGTTATCAAAGAGCAGGCGAGATAAAACAGGAGGACTATCTATGAAAAGAAAACTGATACTTGCGGGGGCGGCGTTTTGCACCGCCCTTTTCCTTTTCTCCGGCTTTATGCTCTGCCGGCAGTATATTGATGACAAAAAGAGTGCCGAAACCTTTGAAACCATTTCTGCATTGGTCGAGGAAGAAACACCGGAGGCTGCCCCGCAAGAATCCGAAACGGAAACCACCGCACAAACCGCCTATGAGAAATATGCGGCGGTGTACGAACAGAACAACGATTTTGTGGGCTGGATTTCCATTGAGGGAACAAATATCGACTATCCCGTTATGCAGACCATCGACGAACCAAATTACTATCTGAAACGAGGATTTGACAAGCAATACAGCGCCTACGGCGTTCCCTATGTGCAGGAAAACTGCGACCTCGGAATTTCTGACAACTGCGTGCTGTACGGTCATCATATGAGCAATGGCTCGATGTTCTCTGATCTCTGCAAATATGCCGACGAAGATTTTTACCGGGAACACAAAATTATCCGTTTTGATACCCTGTCCGGTTTCGGAGAGTATGAAGTGATCGCAGCGTTCAAAACCACCGCCTATTCAGAACAGGGATTTAAGTATTATCATTTTACTCTTGCCGATTCTGCGGAGGACTTTGACGTCTATATCTCCAAATGTAAGGAACTTTCTATCTATGATACGGGCGTGAGCGCCGAATACGGCGACAAGCTGATTACGCTTTCCACTTGCGAATACAGCAGAACAAACGGCAGAATGGTCGTCGTAGCAAAACAGGTCGCCACCCCTGACGGGGAGGTGGGTGATAATGCCTGATATAAAGACGAGAGATGTTGTAAAGGGTACAGTTAAGACGATTGACAAATCGGCAGTTGCCGCCGAACGAATGAAAGACGCCTATATTCGTACCAAAGATAAAGCAGAACACGGTATCTATTCTGCGGATAATTCTCCTAATGAATACGCCGCAGACCGTATCACGGGCAGCGCCGAGAGCGCCGTCCGTGAAGCCGTCCATCAATTTGACAAGCAAGGCCGCCGTGGGATTCGTACAACCAAAGAGAACATCTCCAAAGCGAAAGAACACTTCCGGCAGAAAAAGGCGGACATTCCGAAAAAGCAGGTGCAGAAGAAAACCGCAAACGGACTGCGCCACTCTGCCGACACCGCTAAAAAATCCATCAAGACACTTGAGCGTAGCGGAAAGAATATCAAGCAGACGACAAAATCCACAGGAAAAGTTACTATTAAATCGGCAAAAGGTTCGGTGAAAACAGCGCAGAAAACCATTAAGACCGCCGAACAGACCGCCAAAACCGCCATCAAGACCACACAGCAGGCAGCAAAAGTCGCCCAAAAGACGGCGCAGGCCACAGCGAGAGCAGCGAGGGCGGCGGCTCACGCTGCTCGTGCCGCCGCCAAAGCCGCCGTAGTTACCGCAAAAGCGGTTGCCAAAGCCATAGCCCTTGCGGTCAAGGCAATTATAGCCGGGACAAAGGCACTGATCGCCGCCATCGCTGCCGGTGGCTGGATTGCCGTTTTAGTAATTATAATTATTTGTTTAATTGCTTTGCTGATCGGCTCCTGCTTCGGTATTTTCTTTTCAAATGAGGACAACGGTTCTGGATATACTATGCAGAACGTCGTTCAGGAGATCAATGCCGACTATCAAACACAGATTGACACCACAAAGGCGAATATCTCCTATGATGTTTTGGAAATGTCCGGCTCCCGTGCCATCTGGCCGGAAGTGCTTTCTGTCTATGCAGTCAAAACCACTACCGACCCCGATAACGCACAGGAGGTCGCCACCATAGATGATTCCAAGAAAGCCATTCTCAAAGATATTTTCTGGCAGATGAATGAAATATCTTCACGAACCGAAACCAAGACCGAGGAAATCATCATCGAAACCGATGACGGCCACGGCAATATTGTTGAAACAGTTACTACCGTAACTCGCACCTATTTGTATATCACGGTGAACCATAAGACCGCCGAAGATATGGCGAATCAGTACGGGTTTAACGAAGATCAGCGAGAACAACTTGCCGAATTACTTGCCGAAGAAAACCGCAGTATGTGGAGCTCGGTTCTATACGGTATTTATACCGATGACGGCGAAATCGTTTCTGTCGCTTTGTCGCAGGTCGGCAATGTCGGCGGCGAACCTTATTGGTCGTGGTACGGTTTTTCAAGCCGTGTGGAATGGTGTGCTTGCTTTGTCTCGTGGGCTGCGAACGAGTGCGGTTATATCGACGCCGGTATTATCCCGAAGTTTGCGGGCTGTATTCAAGGCTCTAATTGGTTCAAGGAACGTGGTCTTTGGCAGGACGGCAGCTTTACCCCGTCCGCAGGCCAGATCATTTTCTTTGACTGGGAGGGCGACGGTCTAACCGACCATGTTGGAATTGTTGAGCGTGTAGAAAACGGCACGGTCTACACCGTCGAGGGTAATTCCGGCGACGAGTGCCGACAGAACAGCTACCCCATCGGCAGCAGCGTGATTTATGGTTACGGCTGTCCGGCTTATTAAAAAAGTGCAAAAGAATACCAGAGGTTTATTATTCCTCTGGCTCTTTTGCTTTACATATCGCTTTGGCCGTTCCCTCAATAATCGTGAGTTCTTTATCTCCGAATGTATCAAGGATTGAATCAATCTGTCGGCGTAAAGTTGTTTTCTCCGTGTGCTTATCTGAAAATATGTACTGGTCCACCGATATATCAAACATTGTAACAAGACGGATAAACAACGGAAAGCTCGGATATTGCCCCTCGTTCTCAATAGACTGTATATGTCTTGGTGCAACATCAAGAATTTCCGCTAACTGCTCCCTCGTCATTTCCTTTGCTTCACGGGCTTTTTTAATGGCTTGTCCCAACGCCATAAAGTCAAATGCTTCACTCATTCACTCACCGCCTATGCTTGTTAGAATTGATATATCTATTATACAGAGACGATAATTCCTATAAAACGATGTGTGATTTCTTGTATTGAGAGATTTAATATCTTATATATAGAAATGACGGTTCAATTTGCATAGTTGATATTGTTCGTTTGACCGACTATAATATGAGTATTAGTGAATATGGGAGGCCAACTATGTTTGATTATATGACAGTGCAGGAAGCCGCAAAATTATGGGAATTATCTGAACGCCGGGTACAGAAACTATGTAAAGAAAATCGTATTGATGGCGCTATAAATTTGAGCCGCATATGGCTGATTCCGAAAGCGGCTCAAAAACCTGTGGACGCAAGGTTAAAGAATAGGAATATGACACTTTAACCGACTACTGATTGATTTTTAGTATGGACTGTAATGAGATTGTAAGAAGTGGCTGCTATACTAAAATCACAAAACAGATTTGGAGGTTTTAGATATGGCGATACTTGAAACAAAGGATTTACGAAAGATATACGGCAGCGGAGAAAACGAAGTCCACGCTTTGGACGGTGTATCTATTTCTGTGGACGAGGGCGAATTTGTCGCTGTTGTTGGCACTTCCGGCAGCGGTAAATCCACGCTGCTGAATATGATCGGCGGATTAGACCGCCCCACTTCGGGAAGTGTGACAATCCGCGGAAAAGAACTTTTGAAAATGAAAGACGAGGAATTAACCATTTTCCGGCGCAGGAATATCGGCTTTGTCTTTCAGAATTACAACCTGCTTCCTGTCCTCAATGTGTACGAAAACATTGTGTACCCCATTGAGATTGACGGAGCCAAAGCCGATACGGAGTTTGTTCGGCAGATCATTCATACGCTCGGTTTGGAAAAGAAACTCAAAAATATGCCGAATAACCTGTCCGGCGGTCAGCAGCAGCGTGTAGCGATTGCCCGCGCATTGGCTACCAAACCCGCTATTATCCTTGCCGATGAGCCGACTGGTAATTTGGATTCCAAAACCAGTATGGACGTTATTCTGCTTATGCAGTCTATTAGCAAGCAGTTCCACCAGACCACAATTATGATTACCCACAACGAAGAAATCGCTCAGATGGCAGATCGGACAATCCGCATTGAGGACGGGAAAGTTGTTTCGGGAGGTGTCAGATATGCACGCTAACCGAAATAAAGGAGCAATTAAAAAGGTTGAAAAAGGAATGATGAAAGCAAATCGCACCCGTAACCTGTTTGCGGTGTTTGCCATCGTTCTTACGACCTTTATGATTACCACTGTTTTCAGCTTGGGCATTAACTATATGGAAAATATGGAGCTAATGCAGGTGCGTACCGCAGGCACAAGCGCCGATGTTTCCCTTGCGCTGCCTACAACCGAGCAGGAACAGCAAATCAAATCTTTGGATTATGTGAAAACGATTGGTACGCAGTATATGGTCGGCTCGGTTGCTGAGAAGAATGATGAAGGGCGTGAGCTTTCCATTGCGCTTCAATATTACGACACAACCGAATGGAAAAACCACTATCAGGACGCAATCAGCAATATCAACGGTTCCTATCCCACGCAAGAAAATGAAATTATGCTGTCTGAGGACGCCCTTGAACAGCTTGGAATTGAAAACCCGACACTGAATATGGAGATTCCTCTATCCTATTATGATAAAAACGGTCAGCAGGAAAGAACTTTCACTTTAAGCGGCTGGTTTCATTCTTATACAGGCGTGGGAATGGGTTTCGTATCGGAAAGCTACTGCACAAATGCAGGATACACTTTACAGGAGGACGGTGTTCTTTCCCTTTCCCTAAATAAAATGCCCGATGATTTCTGGCATATTCAGGACGATGTGCAGTTAAATGAAGATCAAGCCTTTCACGGTGCGGTTTCTATGAGCTCTTCCAATGGCTCTGTGATTGCGATGGTTATTCTCTTGGTACTGTTTATTGTCGGTAGCGGCTATCTGCTGATTTATAATGTCCTGTATATCTCCATTGCAAAGGACACTCGTTTTTATGGGCTGATGAAAACCATTGGTACGACACAAGCACAAATCAAAACGCTTGTAAAAAGGCAGGCCCTTAAATTCGCCTGTATCGGAATCCCTGTTGGTATTCTATTAGCTACGGTCGTATCTTTCAGAATCGTTCCGGTGTTTTTGCAGCAAGGGTTTGTAGAAGGCAAATCGGCTATGGACGCTGAGGTGTTTTTCCACCCGTCCATTTATATCCTATCCATTATCTTTTCTGCCATAACGGTTTGGATTTCTTGCAATGCTCCTGCAAAAAAAGCGGCGAAGATTTCTCCGGTAGAAGCCCTGCGATACCAAAATTTCGCACCCTCGAAAAAGAAAAGCAGGAATTCAACCAATGGCGGCAAGCTGTCTGTAATGGCGTTCCATAATGTTTTCCGTGATAGAAAGCGGGCAATCCTTGTATTTCTGTCTCTGTTTATGGGCATTACCGTGATCTTAGGCGTAAACGGAGTGGTCGGAAGTATCAAGGGCGAAAATTTCATAGAGGAATATTACGATTACAATTTTGAGTACATTGATACCCAATTTACGCAATATGAGCGTGACACAAAAGAACTTCCGCAGTTTGATGAGCATTTTATAGAGCAGATTGAGAACATTGACGGTGTTGAAAGTGTAACGATTGGAAAAACTATTTGGGCTGCCATTGATTTTGACGAAGCCGCATTAGAAGAATTTATGCGGATGAAATATGAGGACAGCTCCTATATGACAAAAGATGTATCCTATGAACAAATGGTCGCTGAATTAAGGGAATACGCTAACGCCGGCGAATATGGCTGTTATGTTACAACGCTCGTTGATTACAATGCGTTGGAAGAATACAATCAAAATCACGATACGCCGATTGATATTGAAGCATTTAGGCGTGGAGAATTTGCGATTGTGGGAATGGATAACGAGCAGTTTGCACCGAATGCCAGATTAGTCGGGAAAACGCTGACGCTGACTGCGGACAGTGCGGACGGTAAACCGATAGATTTCCCTATTGGCGGAGCTTTCACCTTTGACGACTATTCGAACACTCTTTCTGATAACATAGACCGACGCAAAGACATTGAAATCGTACCCAATGTTATATTTGTCAGTGAAGCGGGTATGGAACGCTTAACACAGGAGGCGATTATTTCAGGTATCGGCGTAGATATTAAGGATATGAGTGAGTTGGAACAAATAGACAGGGAGCTTCAATCGGTCAACAGCACATTGACCGTATCAGAGTGGCAATTTAACAGCCCTGTTGCCGAACTGGAAGAATTTGACCAAATGTTTTACTCGATTAATCTGTTAGGAAACGGTGCTGCCATTCTGCTGATTGTACTTGGCTTAATCAACTTTGTGAATGTTATGCTTACCGGCGTCATTGCAAGGAAAAATGAATTTGCCATCATGGAAAGTATCGGGACTACGAAGAAGCAGATCAGAAAGATTTTGACACTCGAAGGCGGTATCTATGCCCTTATCTCTACTTTGTTGATTATGACTTTGGGTAATGCTTTCCTCTTGCTGGTGGCAGACGCAGTGCCGAGTATCGCAAACTACGCAAAATTTGAGTACCCTGTTTCGCTGGTAGTCTGCTTGATTGCGGCGATCTTCGTGATTTGCCTGAGTGTTCCGGTGATTGTCTACAAGGCCACTTCTAATGAAACGGTCATTGAACGGCTGCACAATTTTGAAAATTAAATAAATTGCAGGAGCAGGCGCAGCACTGCTGCGTCTGCTCCTGCAATTCCGCATATTGAGGAAAGGTGGTGTGCTTTACGGTTATGTCAAATATCTTTTTACTGGAAGATGATAAGATTTTGAGCAAGGGGATTTCTATTGCTCTTGAAAAGGACGAGCATACTGTTACAGCCGTTTATGGCTATATGGAAGCCCTGCAAAAATATCAAAGCCAAAGATATGATCTGTTTCTGCTCGATATCAACCTGCCCGACGGCAGTGGCTTGAAATTATGCCAAAAAATCCGTGAGACTTCCGAAACACCTGTATTGTTTTTAACAGCCAATGACACCGAGGAAGATATGCTGGACGGTTTTTCAGCAGGCTGTGACGATTACATCTCTAAACCTTTTCCACTTGAGGTTTTGCGGAAAAAAGTGCTGGCAGTCTTAAAACGGACAGGCAGAGGAAATTCCCGTATTCGATATAGAGATTTAGAAATCGATACAGATAAATGTATTATTTTAATGAAAGAACAGCAAGTACATCTGACCGCAACAGAATACAAGCTACTTTGTTATTTAATAGAAAATAAAGGCCGAGTTGTTACGAAAGCAATGCTTTTAGAACAGCTTTGGGATATAGATGGGAACTTTGTTGATGACAATACCGTGCGTGTGAACATTAAGCGGCTGCGACAAAAGCTGAATGACGAAAAGCAGGAATATATCGTAACAGTTTTTGGTATGGGCTATACCTTTGGAGAATGACAATGAAGCATTTTAGAGTTTATAGAAAACTGATTTTAATTGCAGGTACTGTCATAGCGGCGGTATTGATTAGCACTGTGTTTTTTATGGAAAGCACTTTTACCACTATGCTTTTTGTCATTTGTGCCTTTGCGATTTTATGCGGCCTTTTGTTTTTGCTCGACTTCTTGCACAACCGCTATCACGATGATTTGTTAGAGCAGATTACGCTGCTTATAGAGGCTTTGGTGGAGCAGCAGGAACGGATTGTTTTTCCGGAAAATGAGGACACACTGACCGCCCGTCTGCAACATCAGCTTTTGAAGCTCCGCAATATTTTAACAGCGCAGAATCAAATGCTGGCGCAGGAAAAGGAGCAGATCAAGACGCTGATCTCCGATATTTCCCACCAAATCAAAACGCCTGTGGCGGCGGCAAATACCTTTGCACAGTTACTTGATGATAAAGGAATATCCGATGAGGAACGCAGCGAATACATTGCTACTTTGCAGACTTCTCTTGAAAAGCTGACCTTTTTAACAAACAGCCTGATTAAAATGTCCCGTTTGGAGAGCGACATTATCAGCCTGAAGCCCGAAAAAAACAGCTTGAATGATATTGTCCTGCAAGCGGTAAAAACCATCTATGCCAAGGCAAAAGAGAAAAATATAACGATTACTTTTGACTGCGAGCAGAATTTTGAAGCCCTGCTCGATTTCAACTGGACGGCAGAAGCCATTACAAATGTCCTCGACAACGCTGTGAAATACACGCCAAGCGGTGGGATTGTCGGATTAGAGATCACAGAATACCCGTCTTATCTGCGGCTGGATATATCCGACAACGGGATCGGAATACCCGAAGAAGAACAGGCAAAGATTTTTGGTCGGTTTTATAGGGGAAAATACTCTGCCGGTATTGACGGTGTGGGAATTGGGCTGTATCTGACCCGTGATATTATCAATAAGCAACATGGCTATATCAAGGTGGCGTCCGATGAAAACGGCAGCACCTTTTCCTTGTTCTTGAAAAAAGATTAGAGGCGAGAAAATGAAAACAATTTTGCTTGTCGATGATGACTCTTTCATTCGGCAGCTATTAGCGGAGCTTTTGGGGAGTAATGGTTTTTCGGTTGCAGAAGCAGATGGGTTACAGTCTGCAAAACAATTTCTCCAAACAAATCAAGTGGAGCTTATCTGCTCAGATTTGAATATGCCGGACGGAAATGGCTTTGAACTGTATGGGTATGTTCATCAAAACTATCCCGACATCGGTTTTATGCTTCTCACAAATGATATGAGATTATCCGTGTGTAATAAAGCAAATGAATACGGTATTCCGATTGAGGCCAAAAATTCAAGTGTTTTGATTGAAAAAATAGCAAAGCTACTGAACCTCTAAAAGACAACCGATTTTTACATAATGGGAGGTTGATTTATAATGTCCGAGGAATGGATATTATGCCCTATATGCGGCAGTAAAACCCGGAATAAATTTAGAGAGGACACAGTTATGATGAACTATCCTCTCTACTGTCCGAAATGTAAGCAAGAAACTTTAATCAATGCGAAGCAATTACATATAACTGTCATCAAAAAACCGGACGCATAAACACAGAGAGTTGATGAGCTTGTGAGCTTTCTCATAAATCATCGCCTTATGCTTATTTAAGGATTTCGGGGAGAAATTCCATAACAGCTTGTTCATTGAGAATTTCAAAATGTCGATTTTGATATGTGAATAATCCGTCCCGTGAAGATTGAGATATTGCTCGATTAATACTACGAATTGGAGTATTTACTTCTAATGAAAGCTGGTGCTTAGTTAATGCGTAAAGCCGATTACTATATGTATGAATAGCTATTCGTCTCAACACTCGTTCCTGTACACTCATAAGCGAGATTTCTTCAATGAGAAAACTATTTGAAACAAGCTTGTTGGCCAGTACGGAGAGCAAAAGTGAAACTGCTGTAAAATCATTTTTTAGCCATTCGATAAAATCTCTATGATGTAACATTTCTACAATACAAGGTGTTACTGCTGTTATACTAACCGGCTTTAATTCGTTCCAAAACGGTTCGATCTCTCCAAATATACTATTTGGCTTATATGCGTATATAGTCGCAACTGTTCCTTGCGAATTTTGAATATATGCTTCGGCATAGCCATCACGCAGAAAGAAAACATAGTGATTGTCATACCCCGCCATTAGTATTGGGCTACCGGGTGCATATTTTTTTTTGATGAGTTTAGCACTAATCGAATTAGGCATATAAGAACGTAAATCTTCATTCACAAGCAAAACCTCCCATTTGGGTCAATTGACCTTTATTTAAGTATAATTTCGTGTTACGCTATTTGTCAAGATAATGCTTGCAAGGAGGAAATATATGATAAAGCCCAAAGCTCTCAAAACCGGAGATACTGTTGCTATTGTTTCCCTATCTTCTGGGATGGCTGGAGATAAAGCATTTATATACAGGTATTTTGAAGGAAAGAAAAGAATAGAAAGTATTTTTGGATTAAAAACCGTAACCATGCCGAACGCCTTAAAAGGAAGTGAATACATTGAAAAGCATCCAGAAAAACGGGCTCAAGATTTAATGGAGGCATTTTCAGAGCCTTCAATAAAAGCTATATTTTGCATGATAGGCGGCGACGATACAATTCGATTGTTACCTTATATTGATTATGATATTATCCAAAAAAATCCTAAAATTTTTATGGGATATTCAGATACAACAATAAATCATTTTATGATGTACAAAGCTGGACTGATCTCATTTTATGGGCCAAGTATATTAGCAGAATTTGCAGAAAATGTAGAGATGCACGAGTATACGATTAAGAGTATTAAAAACACATTATTTAGTCCCTCCGATATTATAAACATATTTCCAAGTCAAGTATGGACATCTGATTTTTTAGATTGGTCAAATTCTAATAATCAAAAAATTCGACGGACATTATATTCGGATAAACGAGGTTTTGAAATTTTACAAGGAAAAGGAATCACACAAGGACAATTATTGGGAGGCTGTCTGGGTGTTTTCAAAATGATGATAGGCACTGATATATGGCCAAAATCAGATGACTGGAAAGGGAAAATTCTTTTTTTAGAAACAGGTGAAGATTATCCAACGCCAAACGAAGTTCGCTATTTTTTGAGAAATCTTGTTGCGCAAGGTATAATTCACCGATTAAACGGTATTGTCGTTGGAAAGCCTCTCGATGAGCGATATTACGAAGAATATAAGCAAGTCTATGTGAGTGTAATAGGCGAAGAAGCAAGAAAACCTGAATTACCTATTCTTTTTAATATAAATTGTGGACATACAGCACCTACTTGTGTATTGCCCTTGGGTGTTAAAGTACAGATTAATTGCGAAAGAAAAGAATTTTCTGTTATTGAATGTCCCGTGGATAGGGGGGAACGTAACCGTAGTGATCGAGATAAAGAAAGATAGGTGGATATTGTGCCCCTCTTGTGGAAACAAAACTCGCAATAAAATTAGAATGGATACAGTTTTAATAAACTATCCTCTATACTGTCCTAAATGTAAGCAGGAAACCTTAATTGAGGCAAAAAGCTTTCAAATAACCGTCATCAAAGAGCCAGACGCATAGACGCAGAGCCGATGATTTTGTGAGATACCACATAGATCATCGGCTCTTTATCTTTTAGAAGAATATATCGACAACCCCGCCAATAAAAAAAACGAGGTTTTGGCGGGGTGTATTGTCACGCTTACCGAATCCCTCCAAACTCGTTTTGAGTTTGGAGGGATTTTTATGTGCTGGTCCGCTGTGACCGCCCTGCTGCTTATCCGAAGCAGCAATTACTTACATAGCGCCACGCAGTCGTGGAGATAATTTGTTAAAAAAATCCTTGGCTGTTCGTGGCACTCTTACGCCCCAAAAGTAGAACCCAAATCTCTATATAATAGAGTTTGTTTTTCCCATATCCGCAATGGCTTGACGGCCTTTGCGGATTTTTTTACGTCGTTTTTTGTCAGAACGCAGGACAAGCCTGCTTTTGGCGTTGGCTGTCGTAGCCCCCCGACAATCTGAATTTTTCTCGAAATTCAGATTGATCGGAGGTAAACGACTATGGACGAGAAACGTCCAAAACGAAGAAAAGACAAATATAACCCCTACACCCTTACCAAAATCAAGGACAAGCATATTCTTTCCTTTCGGGACGGACAAGGGGTATTACAGGAAATCACGATAGATAGAGAGCTATTCGAGCTTCTGGACCGCTTTGAACTGGACGACCTTTCTTTTCTCAACGAGGTAGATCGGCATTACGAACATTCGGAGCTCACTGAAATCTCTCTTTATAACCGTGCGGCCGCACTCCCCGAATCCGTGGAGGACGCCGTTTTGAGAAATCTGCAATATGAGGCCCTGTATCACGCCATTCGGAAACTGCCCGAAGCACAAAGGCGCAGGCTTATATTGTACTACTTCGGAGGGCTTACATACGCCCAAATTGCAGAAATGGAGGGGTGCAAATATCAGACGGTACAGGAATCCATCTATGCCGCCTTGAAAAATCTAAAAAGTTTTTTGAAATAGACCCTGTGTTTTAGACTTTGAGTGAGGAAACAGGTGGAGAGGTAAAAGTCTCTGCCTGTTTTCTGCTTTGTGCGGTGAATGGGCTTGTCCTTTGACAACTAAATACCCATTCATCAAGCACATTCCTATTGCTATTGTGATGAGCATAAGCCACATTAGCGGCTGCGCCACAATCTGCGGAAATCAAAAGCAACGAGATTACACTTTATGATTTGGTCTTTGGCTTTCTGTTTTCCGACAAGGAGCGAGAACCAGCCGGCTATCAATATCGGGCGGCTCCCGATACGGCGACGACAGGCAATAGGGCTAACGATACTCCTGTTTAGTCACAGGTCGAGCGTGATAAAACCGTCGCAACCAATGAGGGCAGCCGGTAGAGAACCTACCGGGGGTGAGATTCCCGTGGAGCTGGTAAGCCGCCAGCCGCTTGATGACTTCCCGAAACAAAGAACAATCCGGGGTGTCGAGGACAAATAGGATTGTCTGAAAATACAAGGTCAAACGGTTGGACGGGTTTTTGAAACGTGGATATGTTTGCATTTCCCCGACCTTAATTCTGTTCTCCGTTTGACCTCTACATAGGCAGTATACCGCCTAAAAATTCAAGGGAGGTCTTAATATACTATGAACCGCACATATTTAAGGGGCGATATGTATTATGCTGATTTAGGCCACGGTATCGGCTCGGAACAGGAGGGCTATCGCCCCGTTGTTATTATTCAAAACGATGTAGGCAACAAGCACAGCCCTACGGTAATAATCGCTTCTATCACAAGCAAAAAGGACGCCAAGCCAAAATTACCTACTCACTATTATATCGGTATAGAAGCCGGTCTGGAACTCCCCTCTATCGTTCTTTTGGAGCAGCTACGCACCGTTGATAAACGTCGGTTGAATGAGTTTATCGGCCATCTGCCCGAAAAGCATATACAGGGTATCAACCACGCTCTGGCTGTCAGTATCGGTCTGATCGACAGCGTACCGAAAAAATTAATCCTTTGCCTTTGCAGCACCTGTGCCAACAATTTTTATGGTTCAGGTGCTTTTGCTTTGCGGCGGGTCAACCCGGCACAAACCGAAAAAGATACCTGCACTTATTGCAACAGCAGAAAGGGCTTTGATTATGAGGTCATTCCAAAGGCCAGATAGGAGGGACAATGAAATCACAGGAAGCATACCAACTTGTGTTTTGCGATTATCCCGATATTGTAAATGTAGAGCAGATGTGCGAAATGTTGGGCGGTATCAGTCAAAAGACTGCATACCGCCTTTTGAAAAATGGGACAATCAAAAGTTTTGTGGTTGGCCGCCGCTATCGTATACCGAAAATCTGCATTTTTGAATATCTGGAAATTATAGATAAATCTCCTGCGTAGAACCTCGTTTGCACATTTGGCCGATAGGATTCTATCTGCTATAATGATTCTGTCAATGGCAGATGAATCTATGCTGCACCAAACAAAGGAGGTCATTTTATGGTTGCAGGACATCTGCGTGAAAAAAGAGGCTACTTTCACATTGTATTGAGCTATACGGACGAAAACGGCAAAAGGCAAACCCCGTCAAAAACGACCGGGCTGCCAGTTAAGGGCAATAAAAAGCGTGCAGAGGCAATGCTTATGGAAGCCCGCCAAAGCAAAGAACTTGAACTGAAAAAGCTGCAAGAAGAAAAAGAAGCAAAGGAAAACGATACACCGCAAAATCCAAATCCACAGGACGAAGCCAAAACACCGTTTACAACCTTTATGCTCGACTGGCTGGAGATGATGAAGCCCAATTTGGATAAACCGACCTACGCTTCTTATTCGTTCTGTATCAAGAGTAAAATCGTCGTATACTTTGACGAGTTTTTTCCGGGGCTCGCTCTGTGTGATTTGACGCCGAAGCATATACAGGACTATTACACCTACGAAATGAAAGAAAGAAAGGTATCGGCAAACACGGTCATTCACCGCCACGCCAATATTCACAAGGCGCTGAAATACGCCGTTAAAATCGGCTTGATTAACAGCAATCCGTCCGATCGGATTGAACGGCCGAAGAAAGAAAAATTCGTCGGCAGTATTTATAATCAAGAGGAACTTGAACAGCTATTTGAAGTTGTCAAAGGCGACCCGATAGAGCTTGCCGTTATTCTCGGCGCTTTCTATGGCCTGCGCCGCAGCGAAGTCGTGGGACTGAAATGGAATGCGATTGA
>OGRN01001045.1_pt1 | contig 25008 bp, 20 predicted proteins | sample 1553401 | NCBI WGS metagenome assembly OGRN01 (sample SAMEA2580096, study PRJEB22360) | human gut metagenome | biome: human gut; feature: human-associated habitat; material: faeces | place: Denmark | collected 2008/2010 | reverse complement strand
CAACTCGGGCGCGCCCGCCCTCCGCGCCCCCCCCCCCCCCCCTGCCGTGGACGAGGCCGATGAGGTCGTAGCCGTGCTCTCCCGCCAGCGCCTCGGCCCGGGCCCAGTCCGTCCCCAGGGGCTTGGGGGCGAAGCCGCTGTCGAGGAGGAAGTCCAGCTCGTAGCCCCTGTCCAGGTGCCGCCGGATGACCTCGGCCGTGAGGTCGTGGTAGTCCTCGTACCAGCCGAGCCAGAAGCAGGTCCGGCACGTCACCTCGGGCAGCGCGTTCTTCTCCATCACGTACGCGAGGCGGTAGTGGGCGAGCGTCCCGCACTTCCTGCAGCGCGTGAGCAGCCAGCCGTCCTTGGGGTAGCTGCCCCTCGGACTGTGGGGCTGCGCCAGTTCCAGCCCGGCCCTGTCCAGGATGCCGTCGAGCTCTTCGTCGGTGAGTTTCATGGGTCTGCCTCCGGGGCGGTTGGTGCTAGATGACCTTGCGGACGGTGTCGGGCGAGAAGGTCTTGAAGAGCTCCTCGAGGTTCGCGACGGCCGCGTCGTTGGTGAAGGACGCGTCGCGGAACACCGCGTAGAGCGGCCTCTCGCGGGCGATGGCCTCGAGCGCCCCGGTGTCCACGTCCGCGTCGAAGCAGGCGATGAGCTGGCCGTCGTTGACGTCGAGGCACGCCCTGCCGCCGAGCTCGCGCTCGACGACCTTGGCCGAGTACGGGATGCGGAACGCCGGCAGGACCTGGAAGAGCAGGTCAAGCGGCTCGGCGCCCTCCTCGGCGTTGTCCGCGAAGGGGTGGAGCCGCGTCTGGTCGTACTCGGCCGGCGTCGCGCGCTCGTCCCTGAAGCAGGGCTCGCCCACGCACAGCACGCGGAAGCCGACGTCCGGCACCGGCTTGGGGTCGGTGCCAAGCTCGGGCTGGCGGCTGGCCTCTTCGGCCTCGGCAGCGATCCTGGCGCCCGCACGGCGGATGCGCTCCTCGCCGACGTTGCAGAGGTTGCCCCAAGACCCCGAGACCTCCTCGGGAAGCTGCACGAGCACGAAGCGTCGTTGGCCTCCGTCCTCGGCGTTCTTGCTCATGACGGCCTCGGCGGTCGTAGCCGATCCGGAGAAGAAGTCGAGGACGATTGAGTCCTTGTCGCTGGCGATGGCAAGGATGCGATCGATGAGGCGCACCGGCTTGGGCGTATCGAAGGGAGCTGCGCCGTCAAAGAGAGCTTTCAACTGCTTCTTTGCTTCATCGGTATGGCCAACCTCGGAATAAGGCCATAGGTTGGTCGGCATCTTGCCATCCATCTCATCGAGGTAGCGTTTGCAGGCCATCCCGCCATTTCCACCACTCGTAAAGTAGAGAATCGGCCAATTTCCCCTGTCGTACCTCGCTCTCGACTCTTTAAATGTCTTTTCGCAGGGATCCTTCAGCATCAGGGCCTTAACCCCCTGACGGACTTCGCTTGCAGGTAGGTTGCAGATTTGCGCCCTGCGCTCTTCATCATGTATGTCGACCCATTCATATTCAGCCCACTCGCTCATCAGGTTGAGCATGCTGTCCCCGCCGAACGGTCGACACCGACCGTTCGGCGGGTACAGCAGCTCACCGGTAAGCGGATGCTGAATGGCATATACCATGCCCTGGTGAGTTGCTGCCCCCGGGGCCGAAGCGTCTCCGGCCTTCCAGACCCTCGGATCCCCGTCAGGACTGGAGTAGCGATCATCCATCTCCGCGGTTCTGGGCAGCCTCCCCGGAATCCATTCGGGGAACTTCGAGTACGCCAGGACATGCTCGACCTCGGCGGGTATGCCCTTTGAGTCGTTTCTCGGCGAGTACGTCTTCTGCCAGGCGATATCGCCCACGAAGCACGAGTCTCCGAAGACCTCGTCGCAGATGGCGCGGAGATTCTTGGACTCGTTGTCGTCGATGGAGATGAAGATGGCCCCGTCGTCGCTCAGCATGTCCCTGGCCAGCAGGAGCCTCGGGTACATCATCGAGCACCAGTCGGAGTGGAAGCGCCCATTTGACTCCGGGTTGGCGACCAAGCGGCCGCCCTCCTCGTCGTAGTCTCCGCTCTCCGCGTCGTACTCGGCCTTGGTCTTGGAGAAGTCGTCGTCGTAGACGAAGTCGTGTCCCGTGTTGTAGGGCGGGTCGATGTAGATCAGTTTGACCCTGCCGGCGTAGGTCTCGCGCATGATCTTGAGCGCCTCGAGGTTGTCGCCCTCGATGTAGAGGTTCTGGGTGGCGTCCCAGCCCACGGACTTCTCGGGGCAGGGGCGCATGGTCTTCCTGGTGGGACGGCGAGCCTCGAGCTTGGCCTCGCGCTTGCCCGGCCAGGTGAACTGGTAGCGCTCGCGTGGGCCGTTGACGATATCGCCCGAGAGGTCTTCGCGGAGTGCGTCGAAGTCGACCGCGAGCCTTACGTTGCCGTCCTCGTCGGTGGCCTCGGTCACCGCGTCCGGGAACAGGGACGCTATCTTGGCGATGTTTTCTTGCGTGAGGTCGGGGGTCTCTCGGCCTATCTTCTCCATGGTGTCTACTCCTCCTCGAGCCTCTTCAGGTCGGTCTGCTTCTCCCTCATCAGCGCGAACAGCTCGTTCTTCCGGGCCATCTGTCGCTCCTTGCGGCAGGCACCGTCGAGCCTTGCGATGTCGGCGCGCAGGCCTTTCATTTTCTCACGGCGCTCGATCCGCGCTTCGACGTTTTCGGCGTCGGTTGACCCTAGGACCACCTGGGCGAGCATGGAGTCCCAGGCCGCGTCGAGGTCGGCCCCGCAGATCTGCAGTCGCCCGATGGGCCCCGCATGGATGGCCTTGCCCCGATGCCTGAGCACGATCCTTCCTGACGGCGCCTCGACGATGAGCATCTTCGCCTTGTTTGCGTCAAATATCGTCTCGATGACGCTTTTCGGGGCCTCATCCCCCCGGGATTCCACCGCGACGACCATGATCTCGTGCACGCGCCCGCCGTCCCTGACGTTCGCCGTTGAGGGCTTGATCGAGTTGACGACCGTTATCGACTCGACCCCTTCCACGAAGTCGCGCTTGGTCGAAGCGCTGATTCTCATGTTGCGATAGAAGGCCTCCTTGGGAAGGCGCACGTGCACCTCGGTTGTGCTCGGCAGCCCCAGCATCAGCGCACCACCAGGAAGCACAGCAGCTCGAAGTCATCGAGCCCCTTCACCTCGCGCTCGCCCATGGACGAGACGCCGTCGCCGAAGAAGCTGTCCACGACGGACTCGCGGTCCGTCTCTACAATGGACGAGACTGCGGCGGCCAGAAGGCTCGACGGCCCCGTCATGTCATAGCCGTCGCGAGTCTCGCGATTGAACTCTCGGCAGAGGGCGCGGTCCGGCTCAGCCTTGCCCCGGCAGAGCGCCCTGACCCGCGAGAGCGTGTCCCGCGCCCGCATCTGGTCCTGGATTACCGTGCCGTCATCTCCGACGTAGACCAGGTAGAAGGGATGGAGCCTGTTTCCCCTCGACACGTTGACGCCCGGGTTGACGTTCCTCAGCACGAAGATGATGCCCGGCGCGTCGCCCTCGACAACCGCGTGGATCCCGCGCGGGGGCTCCTTGGCGTTCGGGTGCTCCTTGGTCCAGGCGAGCAGGTCGGTCCTGAACTCGTCGAGCCCCAGGTCCGTGATCGAGACTCCGCCCGAGACGTCCTCGAGGTCGACCACCTGGTCGAGCATCTGCTCGAGCTGGTTCTTGCGGTACTGGAGGTCACCCCGCTCCTCGGGGTTGATGTAGTCGTCGTCGCCCGTTGAGGTCATGACCGTGATTCTCATTCGCGTCTCGACGCGCGCCTTGAGGTTGATGTACTCGTCGAGCTCCACGTCGGGCCAGAAGTTGACGAGCCTGATGCGCCCGTTCCTTGAGCCGATGCGGTCCACGCGACCGAATCGCTGCACGATGCGCACCGGGTTCCAGTGGATGTCGTAGTTGACCACGTAGTCGCAGTCCTGCAGGTTCTGTCCCTCGGAGATGCAGTCGGTGGCGATGAGGACGTCGATGTCCCTGCCGGCGAGCTCGGGGGCGACCGCGTCACGCTCCTTGGATATCGGCGAGAAGCAGGAGAGGATCGTCTGGGTGTCCCCGGGAACACCGGCAATCGTGCAGCGGCCCGCGGAGGACCCCGTCACGATGGCGCACTCGAGCCCCAGCTCGCGTTTGGCGAACGAGGATACGTGCTCGTAGAGGTACTCGGCGGTGTCGGCGAACGCCGTGAACACCAGCACCTTCCTGTTGCCGGCGTTGATTGGGCTCCCGCTCTTCTCCCGGATGATGCGCTCGAGCTCCAGGAGCTTCGAGTCGTGTTCGGGGTCGGCCGCCTCGACCATTCGGCGGATGGCGTCCAGCCCGTCGAGGTCCCTCCTCATGTCCTCGCGCCAGCGCACCCAGTCCATGTCCGCGAGCTCGATCCGGGCGTCCCCGCCCGTCGTGAAGGCGTCTGAGCCCTCGTCATCCAAGTCCAGGTCCAGCGTGGCGCTAGTGGCCACTCGGGCCGTCGACGGCGACTTCTCGTACTCGTCGACCAGTAAGACCTTGTCCTGGACGGCGGAGCGGACCTTCTCGAGCGTCTTGCGGAAGGAGTTGACCGAGCTCTCCAGTCGCTTGAGGAGGTTTGTGGCCATGAGCCGCCGGATGCCCCACTCGCGACCGGCGGAGGTCAGGCCGACTTCCTCGTATTTCGCTTGCTTCGAGGGCTGGATGTAGGCGGACGGCACGTAGGACGCCAGCACGAGCCTGTCCAGGGCCTCCGCGATCTCGTGGAACGGGGCGACCTCGGGCGAGTCCGAGAGCTGCGGGCGCAGCGAGAGCGGCTCCATGCGGCTCGGGAAGGGGCCGATCGCCGACATGTCGTAGTAGCGCTGGATCTGCTTACGGCTGCGCGCGACCGTCACCTGGTCGAGCAGCTTGAAGAAGTCCGGGTCGAGCATGTCCATGAGCGCTTCTGTGGTGCGCGATTCCGGCTCCAGCTTGGACCAGGAGCCGTAGACCGCCTGCGCGTTGCGGAAGACGGTCTTGACGTCGTTCTTGAGCCCGAGGGCGTCCTTCCAGTCCACGTCGCTGCGGCGGTAGGCCAGCTCGAGCTGGTTCTGGAGGTCGCGGAAGCGGTTGTTGACGGGCGTCGCGGAGAGCATGAGCACGCGGGTCTGCGGGCCCTTGCCGATGACCTTGTTGAGCAGCCTTTGGTAGCGATTCTCGCGGTCGTCGTTCTTTGCCGCGTTGTCGCCGCCGTTTCGGAAGTTGTGGCTCTCGTCGATGACGACGAGGTCGTAGTTCTCCCAGTTGAGCTTGGAGAGGTCGATGCCCGTCTCGGTTATCCCACGCTCGCGCGAGAGGTCCGTGTGGTAGAGGACGTCGTATCGCAGGTAGTCGTCGGCGACGGGATTGTTCACGGTATTGCTGCGGTAGGTCATCCAGTTGTCGCGAAGCTTCTTGGGGCACAGGACGAGGACGCGGTTGCGTCGGCACTCGTAGTATTTGATCACGGAGAGCGCCGTGAACGTCTTTCCCAGGCCGACCGAGTCGGCGAGAATGCAGCCGTTGTACTTCTCGAGCTTGCTGATGATGGCGAGCGCCGCGTCGCGCTGGAAGTCGTAGAGCAGCCCCCATATCTTGGAGTCCTTGAAGCCAGCGGCCTCGCGCGGCAGGCAGTCCTCGTCCACATTGTCGAGGAACTCGCGAAAGATCTGGTTGAGGGCGCTGTAGTAGACGAGCTCCGGGGGGTTCTCGGAGTACATGTCCTCGACGGACTCGACGACTCGCTCGGTCACGTCCTCCACGGCGCCTTGGTCATTCCAGGCCTGGTCGAAGAGCCGCAGCAGCTCCGCGGAGACGGCGGCCTCGCTGCGAACGATGAAGGTGAACTGCGACGAGCCGGGCGTGGCGCCGATGGCGGGTGCCGTGAGGCCGTCGAACGGGGCGTAGGCGTAGGAGCCTTCGCCGTTCCTGACCGCCATGAAGGACTGCATCGGGCCCTGATTGGGGCCAAGGGAGCGGAACTCGGCTTTCCCGCGAATCCAGTCGGCGCACTCGCGCGCGACGGCCCTCTGCGTCATCTCGTTGCGGAGCTTTATCTCCAGGTCGGTTCCGTAGACGCCCCGCTCCCTGCCCAGGCGGGGGATGTAGAACTCTCGGGCCGCCTTGTCCTGGCCCTCCTTGAGGAAGGTGGGCTCGGTGTAGAGGAAGCGGAGGGACTCGCACCCCTCGAGCTGGTCCTTGAGCTCGCGATAGCCGTAGATCGAGAAGCAGGCTGCGGCAATGGATATCCTGTCGCCGGAGCGGAGCCGCGCGACCAGGTCGTCCTTGAGAATCCTCGCCTTGTTGTCGAAGAAGTTGGGCTCCATTGCCTTTCTGGCCTCCGTCGCATGCATGGTCTACGTAGCCACATTTGATGATACGACGGAGAGCGTCGACCTCGTGGCCCGAGGCCCGGCCTCGTCGGTCGACGAAACGCTGCGTTAGTCAAGCGGGTGCGGGACCCCGGGGCACCATAGAGACTCCTCCACAGAATCTCCCGCCGGGAAATTCCTCCCATTTCTCCACCCAAAAGGTCGAGACAAAAAATAAGCAGGTCAACCAAATTCCTTGGCTGGCCTGCGAAAGTTTATGGTCGCGGGGGCAGGATTTGAACCTACGACCTTCGGGTTATGAGCCCGACGAGCTACCAGACTGCTCCACCCCGCAATGCGGTGCGCTTCGTTGCGCAAGTAGTGACTATACACACTGCCCCTACCTCCGTCAACAATGTGAAGACAACTCCACAATTGACCCAGAGAGGTCCGCACGCAGGGCCCAGCGCCACGCTAAAAGCGGGCGAAGAGCTTATCTGAGCCAGCAACTTGCTCAAAGCCGAAGCCTTGATAGAAGCCCCTAGCTTCATCAAGAGGGTCAACCACGAGAGCCCGTGCGCCAATCGTCTCCGCCGACAATCTGGCACGATGATACGCATCAAGAAGCAACTGCTTTCCGAGCCCTTCTCGCCTGTGGTCGACGCTTACCCCCAACATCCCAAGCAGAATCGTTGGAACTTGCTCGGGAGAATTGCGGGCAAGCCAGCCCGAGATTGACCCCCTGTCAATCGAGTGAGCAGAGAGCGTGTAGAAGCCGGCAAGACGGCCAACCTCATCAAAAGAGACGTATACGACGGCGGTGCCACGCTTGAACGAACTTCTCGCATGCTTGGAAAGCCACCCGTCAATGGCCGGAACCCCACAGGTAAACCCTTCCATGCAATCCGAGTCGGCCAGCCTTCGGGGCACGGAGAAGCTCATTGCTCCTCCCAAATGGTCTTCTGGCTGACAAAATCCCTGAGCGTCGGGTTCATGGGCGCATCGAGCGCATCAACAAAGGCGTCAAAGTCCTCTGGCGCAAGAACCGTGTGGTTATTACGGGCAATCGTGTCTCGCGCGCACGAGAGCAGATTCTCTATGACCCACTGGGACACGCTAATCCCGCTGATGGAGGCCGCAAGCTCGACCTCCTCCTTTTGGGCACTCGTCATTCTCAGGTCAATGCGCGCATTCTTCTTTTGCGCTGCGGCAAGGGTTGCCATGATGCGCTCCAATCATATTTGTACGGCAATTTTCCGTACATTTTAGCAGAGCAATGGCATTCGGCCGGGCAAGGACCTGGGGTCAGGCCTTCGCCTCCCCGGCTTCCCCCTCGTCCTCCACCGCATCCTCCTCGGCGGCCGCCGGTGCCCACTCGCCCGCCAGCACCTGGGCCCACGCGGCAAGGATCTCCTCGCGCTGCTTGACGGCCACCGCGGCATCGGTCTGCGCGACCTCAAGGTCGTCGTCCGCAGGCACGTCATCTCCGCCCGCGACCTGCACGTCATCGGCAACCGGCCTTGCCAGCGCGTCAGCCACAACCTGCTGCCCGTCATGCCCGGCGAGAAACTCCACGAAGGCCTCAGCCTGCCGCTCGTTGAGGCAACCCTCGACCGCGCCCGCGCAGGCGTCGGCCACGCCCACGGCAGACTCGGGCCAGGCCACAGTGGTCTGGCCGGTCCTTCTCGCCAGCTGACGCGCGCGCTGCTCGCTGACCAGCGCGACGTCGGCGTTCCCGTCAAGAAGCGCCCGCACCGCGGCGTCCTCGTCCGCGCAGACCACGGCTCCCTCGGCAAGAAGCTCCTGCACAAACGCCCAGGAGACGTCGTCTCCCAACGTACCGCCGGCAGACGTTCCCGACGCCTCGGAGAGCATGGCAACCAGATGCAGCCAGCCAGCCTCGCAGGACGTGGGGTCGCACAGCGCCACGCGGCCCGCAAGCGTCGTAGCCAGAAGGTCGGCATAGGCGGCCGGCGTGCCCTTCTTGCCGTCGGCAAGGCCCTCGGCCAGCGCAAACGCGCCGACCTCGCGCTGGACGGACTCGAGCCCCGAAGACGCCCCATCTACGCCCGCGTACCAGAGCGCCTCTCCGCCCCAAATGACGTCCGCCGCAGGCTTGCCCGCCACGTCCCCGTCAAGCAGCTGCCCCACGAGCTCGGCCTCGCTGCCGCGCACCACGGCAACCGTCACGCCCGCGTCCTGCGAGAAGCGCGCCACCACGTCGTTTACCAGCTCCTCCGGGCAGCTGGTGTAGAGCGAGAGCTTGCCGCCGAGCTTGGCGGCGCCGTTCTCGGAGGCCTCGGCCCCGGCCGTGGGCTCAACCGGCACGTCGGCCGCGCCGCGGCTGCAGCGGGTCACGCCCACGACAACGCCCGCGCCGGCCACCACCAGCGCGGCCCCACCGGCAACGAGCGTCCTTCTGGTCAGCTTGACCTCGGAGAGCCTGGGCAGCCCCGACGGCTTGGGCAGGCTCACGCGCACTCACCCTCAAGCTCGGCCAGAATCTGGGCCATGACCTGCTGCGCGCCGTGCTTCCGGTTGCTGGGAATGACGCGCTGCGCGATCTGCTTGACGCCGTAGCGGGCGTTGTCCATGACGTAGGGGTGCCCCACGTAGCGCAGCATGGCGTAATCATTCATTGAATCGCCAAAGGCAACGACGTCCTGGTGGTCAATGCCGTAGTACCTAAGAATATGCTCCAGGCCCGTGGCCTTGCTCACGTGACGCGGGGTGACGTCGATCCACTGGGAGCCGCTGGGCAGGAAGGTGAAGCAGTCGGAGAGCTCGCGCTCCAGGACAAAGGCCATGTCCATGATCTGCTCGGGCTTCTCGCAGCAGATTCCAACCTTGATGATGCTCACGTCGGGCGAGGGCAGGTCGTAGACGCGCACGGCGTCCGGGAGATCCTTGTCCAGCTCGCGCACGTAGGCGGACTGGTCGTCCAGCAGGTAGGTGTGGGCCTCGTCGTAGACGGCCATGTGCAGGCAGTCGAACATGCTGGAGACCTGGTAGAGCCGCTGCAGCGCCGTCGTGGAGAAGACCTCGCGGTCAAGCAGCACGCCGTCCGCGTAGACCTGCGTGCCCATGGAGGCCACGAAGTCCATCTGGTCCGCCACCGGCTCGAAAAAGCGGCGCAGGGTCTTGTACCTGCGGCCGGAGCTGGCGGCGAACACCACGCCGTGCTCACGCAGGCGCTTGACCAGGTCAAACGTCTCTGGTGGCACCTGGGAGTTCTCGTCGAGCAGGGTGCCGTCCATGTCGGTGGCAATGAGTCTGATCACGGGCTGCTACTCCTTCATGAAGTCCGGCGTGCCGCCCGTCACGGCGGCGACGGCAATCTCAAACAGCGCGTCGGCCACGCCCTCCTCGGCGCTGGCACCCACGTGCCAGCGGGCGGCCTCGGCAACCTCGGGAATGGCGTTTGCCACGGCAACGGAGTTGGGCACGGCGCCAAAGAGCTCCAGGTCATTGGCCGCGTCTCCAAAGACCAGCACCTCGTCGGGCGTAATGTCCAGCTCGTCCAGGAGGATGGGCAGGCTCGCGGCCTTGGACATGCCCTTGGGCATGACGTCAAACCAGTCCGGGATGGGAGAGACTATGCGCAGCTCCGGCACGGCCTCGGCTACAATCTGCTGGCAGCGGGCCATGCGCTCCGGGCCGCCCGTGCAGGCGATGGTGGCCGCCACAAACGGGATGTCGGGCACCTCGTCCACCACGCCACCGTTGAAGACGGTGCGGGCCTCAAAGACGGCAAGCTCGGCGCTGCTGACACCCACGCCGTAGGCGGGGTTCATGAGGTTGGTCTCTTCTGGGAAGCAGACCAAGAACATGCCCTTCTCGCCGCGAATTGCCTGGTCAATGCGGACGAGCTGGTCATGCGGGATGAGCGTGGTAGAGACGTAGCGCCCGTCCAGCCGCACGCGCTTGCCGTTGGAGAAGATGCCTGTCATGAAGCACTCCTCGTGCATGCGGAAGAGGCGGCTGAGCTCCACGTAGTCACGCCCCGTGGCCGGGCCAAAGCGCACGCCAGCATCAAGAACTGCATGGATTGCCTCGACGGTGCGTGGGCTCACGCGCTGGCCAAGGGGTATGAGCGTGTTGTCCATATCCGACAGAACGAGCTTTATCACGCGTGCTCCTTTCTTGATGCGGTTCCGGCGGCCCCAACGGCCGCGCTGGCGAGAAGCCCGCGCCGCCGTGGCCCTTCTCGCCTAGACCAGCGTGCCGTCCGGGCCGTACTCGATGGCGTCGAAGCGGTCCAGGTGAAGCATGATCTGCTCAATGTCCATGACCCCGAGCAGGGTTGCCACGTAGGCGCCGCCCACGCCCACGCGGAGGTTGCGGTAGCCCGTGCCGTGGCGCACGCCCGTCCACGAGAGGCGGTCGACGTCGGAGTAGCGGACCAGGACCTCGCTGCCAAGCGGCGGGGTCACCACCATGTGGTCCTCAAAGAGCGCCACCTGGTGACGGCAGAGCGCCAGCCACGCCATAAAGAGGCTGATGACAAAGGCGTCGAAGAAGGCCAGCACGAAGACGTAGCGCTGCCAGAAGACGCCCGTAAGGCACAGCACGCCGAGCACGACGCCCACACCACCCATGACAACCATGGCCTTGACCAGCGAGTTTGTGAGCTCGGGGGGAACGGTGTAGGTGTCGTGGTGGCGGTGGTGGCGCTCGGCGATGAGCACCTTGGCGCCGCGCTCGACGTAGGCCGCGCCCAGCGGAAGCAGGATGCCCACCATGGCCAGCGCTAGGAACATGGGCTACTCCCCGTCTGCGGCGCCAGCCGTCGGGGTGGCCACGGTGCCGTCCGCGCGCACGGCGGCGAACTTGGCCACCAGACGCTCCAGCAGGTCGACCGTGAGCTCAAGGCTGCGCACGGGAACGAACTCACGCACCGAGTGGGCGTTGTAGCCGCCGGTGGCGATGTTGGGGCAGGGCAGGCCGCGGAAGGTCAGCTGCGCGCCGTCGGTGCCGCCGCGGGCCGGGACGAGCACGGGCTCGATGCCCACCTCGCGGTTGGCCTCCACGGCATAGTCAATGAGCAGCTGGTCAGCGGGGCCGAACTTCTCGGCCATGTTGCGGTACTGCTGGCGCACCTCGACGGCGACCGTGCCCTCGCCGTAGCGGGCGTTCTGGAAGGCGGCGATGCGGCGCAGCGTGGCCTCGCGCTCGTCGAAGTCGGCGGCGTCAAAGTCGCGCAAGATGTAGCAGAGCTTGACCTCGTCCGGGGTACCGGAGATGTCCGTGGGGTGGTAGTAGCCCTCGCGGCCCTCGGTGTGCTCCGGGCGCTCGGCGGCGGGGACCATCTGCTGGAACTCGGAGGCCAGCGTGATGGCGTTGACCATAATGTTCTTGGCGCTGCCGGGGTGGACCACCACGCCCTTGAAGGTGACCGTGGCCTCGCTCGCGCTGAAGCACTCGTAGTTGAACTCGCCCAGGGCCTCGCCGTCCACGGTGTAGCCCCACTTGGCACCCAGCGCGTCGAGGTCCAGGAGCTCCGCGCCGTGGCCAATCTCCTCGTCGGGGACAAACGCCACCTTGATGGTGGGGTGGGCCAGCTCGGGATTGGCGACCAGACGCGCCAGGAGCGCGCAAATCTCTGCCACGCCGGCCTTGTCGTCAGCCGAGAGGAGCGTCGAGCCGTCGGAGCACACGATGTCCTGGCCTTGGAACTTGGCCAGGTCGGGCACCTGGTCCGGCGTGGTCTGGACGGGCTGGCCGTCGACGATGCCGGCCACCAGTGGGCCGCCCTCGTAGTGAACGATGTGGGGCTTGACGCCGGAGGCCGGGGCGTCCTTGGCGGTGTCGATGTGGGCGCAGAGCATGAGCGCAGGGGCGTCCTCGGCGCCCTTGGAGGCGGGCAGGGTGCCGGTCACGTAGGCATGCTCATCAACCTTCACATCAATGCAGCCAATGGAGCGCAGCTCTTCTCCCATGACCTCGGCCATCTTGTGCTGAGTGGGCGTAGAGGGCGTCTGTGCCTCGTTGTCCGGGTCGGACTGGGAATCTACCTGCACGTAGCGCATGAAGCGCTCGACGACGTCACTCATGGTGCCTCCTGGCGTTGCGCGCACGGGCGAGCGGCGCGGCCGCCGGCGCCGGGCGCTGGTCTTGTCTGGGTGAGATTCTACTCCAGGTGTGCACGGCCGCGGCAAACGGCGCGTAAGGTGAGGGCCGCAAACGGCCCTCACCACGTTTTGGGTTCGCGGATTTGGCGGCGAGACAAGCAGCACTTGATGAGTGGCTCTTCTACCTGTGCTTTTGCTACGCCATTCTGGGAAGCCACCGCAATCGCCCGGTAGACCGAACCCAGATCGGATATTGATTTGGGTTCGCCGCTCGGCCGGTCCCGAGGCGGCAAAAAGACCCGCAGGCCTCCGACCTGCGGGTCTTGTTTCTCGTCTCTGCGACGGCGCCCGAACCGCGAACCCAAAACGTGTTTTGGCCGCGTCCGAAGCCGCCTTGGGGGCGTCCTAGAGCCTGGCCACGCCGCTCTTGCGGGCCGCCTCGGCCACCGCGGCGGCGACGGCGGGGGCGACGCGCTGGTCAAAGGCGCCGGGGATGACGTACTCGGCGCTGCGGTGCTCGTCGTCCACCAGGCCGGCGATGGCGTAGGCGGCGGCCTCCATCATGTCGTCGTTGATGTCGGAGGCGCGCACGTCCAGGGCGCCGCGGAAGATACCCGGGAAGGCCAGGACGTTGTTGATCTGGTTGGGGAAGTCCGAGCGGCCCGTGGCGGCGACGGCAGCGCCGGCGGCGAGGGCCTCGTCGGGCATGATCTCAGGCACGGGGTTGGCGCAGGCAAAGACGATGGCGTCCTTGGCCATGGAGCGCACCATGTCCTGCGTGAGCGCGCCGGGGGCAGAAACGCCCACAAAGACGTCGGCATCCCTGACGGCGTCGGCCAGCGTGCCGGCCACGTGCTCTCGGTTGGTCCAGGAGGCAACCTCCTCCTTCACCGGGTTCAGGCCCTCGCGGCCCTCGTAGATGGCGCCCTTGCGGTCGCAGATGACGATGTCGCGGACGCCCATGCGACGCATCAGGCGCGCGATGGAGATGCCCGCCGCGCCGGCGCCGCTGAAGACGGCCTTGACGCTGCCCAGCTCGCGACCGGTGAGCTTGCAGGCGTTGATAAGCGCGGCGCAGGTCACGACGGCGGTTCCGTGCTGGTCGTCGTGGAAGACGGGGATGTCGCAGACCTCCTTGAGGCGACGCTCGATCTCAAAGCAGCGCGGCGCGGAGATGTCCTCGAGGTTGACGCCGCCAAAGCTGCCGGCCAGGAGCTCCACCGTGCGGACGATCTCGTCCACGTCGTGCGAGCGGATGCACAGCGGGAAGGCGTCCACGTCGGCAAAGGTCTTGAACAGGGCGCACTTGCCCTCCATGACGGGCATGCCGGCTTCCGGGCCAATGTCTCCCAGGCCCAGGACCGCGCTGCCGTCGGTCACCACGGCCACCAGATTGCCACGACGGGTGTAGGTGTAGGAGTCCTCGACGTCCTTCTGGATCTCAAGGCAGGGCCGAGCGACACCGGGCGTGTACGCCACGGCCAGCTCCTCCGGCGTGCTAATGGAAGCGCGGCTCACGACCTCAATCTTGCCGTGCCACTCCTTGTGCTTGTCCAGGGCATACTGCTTGGCGTCATCGGCCATGGCGTCTCCTATCTGCCGGGCCGCCCGCGGGCGGCGAGCTGCTCACATATGGTGTCAGTGTAGCGGGCGGGCCGTCCGGCGGCGCGCACTTCTCGCCAGACGCGCAGGCAGCGGCGCAAAGTGTCGAGAAACGCCGACAGTGGGCCCAGGCGACGAGGAGAGGGGCACAGCAGTGTCCGCATGGCTTGGCGGAGGGGTAATGCCATTCGCCGTCTGCTCAGCCCTTCTCGCGTGGGGAGTATCAATTAATGTCTGGTCGACCCATATACTCGACTCCATAGTCGAGGAAACGGAGGAACAACCATGGACGTAACCAGGCCTTACCTTGTCCTTGGTCTTGATCCGGGAATCGCAAGCTGCGGTTTCTGCCTGCTGGATATGACAAACCATAAGATTCTTGAGATGGGCTCGCACCTCTTCAAGGCTCCCCAGGAAGACAAGACTAAGACCAGCCTTGCTGTTACGCGCAGAAAAGCGCGCAGCATTCGCCGCAACACGGCAAGAACCGCCGCCCGTCTCAAGCGCTGCCTTGAGCTCCTTGCGGGCGCAGGCCTTGTCCCGGCGGATGCAGACAAGACGTGGCTCCAAACAAAGAAAGGCGACAAGCCCATCCTCAAGCTCAGGGCGGGTGGACTTGACCGCCTTCTGACCGATCGTGAGTTTGCCCAGGTCCTCTACTCCCTCTGCGGGCGCAGGGGCTACATTCCCCATGGCGAGGGGCGCCTCGGAGAAACTGATGAAGACGAGAGCAAGAAGGTCCTCGGGGCAATCAAAAAGAACCAGGACGCCATGGCTGCCGGCAGCTATCGCACCGTCGGAGAAATGCTCAACGCGCAGGGGCGCTCTCGCAACCGCGGAGGAGATTACTCCCTCTGCGTCTACAACTCCCAGATTCAAGATGAGGCAAAGGTGCTCTTTGCCTCGCAGCGGGCCCACGGCAACACAAAGGCGACTCGGGAGCTGGAGGACAGCTATCTTGCCTGCCTAACCTGGGAGAAGAAGTCCCTCGACCACGATGCTCGCGTCTATGAGCTCGTTGGCCCCTGCTCGTACTTCCCCGGAGAGAAGCGTGCCGCAAGCGCCGACATCTCTTCCGAGCTATGCCGCGCCTACGAGCGTCTTGGGCACATCGTCATTGTCCACGAGGACGGTAGCGAGCAGGCGCTGACAGCAAGTGAGATTGACGACCATCTCAAGATCCTGTTCTCAACCGCACCCATTAAGGGCAACAAGGAGTGCAAGGTCACTTACGGCACCATCCGCAAGGACCTCGACATCAGCGGCAAAAGCGTGTTCAAGGGCATTGCCCAAGACAGGGAGAAGGACGAGCCCTTTGCTCCAAAGGCGTGGCGCTCTCTGAGGCGCGTGCTTCCCGAGGGGCTTCTTGCCCGCATGTTCGCGGACCGCAAGCTCGGCGACGCTGTCTGCGAGGCCCTGACCTTTGCCAGCAGCGAGGCGAGCCTCATCGAACGACTCTCTGACCTTGGCCTCTCTGACGACGAGCGGGATGCCATTCTCGCCGTGCCCTTCACCGGCAAGCTGTTCAAAGGCTACGGCAGCAGGAGCCTCAAGGCACTGGGCCTGCTCCTGGGGGCTTTCGAAGAGCCCGAAATTCGCATTCTCACGGACGCTGAGAAGGTCACCGGCCTCTTGGATCTTCGCCTGAGCGACCGCGGCGTCCGCGGCCAGCTTCTGCCACCATACGACAGCTACGACCCCACCTGCCGCAATCCGGTAGTTCTGCGTGCTATGGGCCGCATGCGCCATATCGTGAACGCAATCATCAGAATTCACGGCGTCCCCGATGAGATTCACATCGAGCTCGGCCGAGATCTCAAGATGTCCAACAAGGAGAAGAGTCTGGTCGATAAACGCAACCGAGAGAACGCCGCTAGCAACAAGAAGTGGGCGACAACCGCCGCTGGCATTTTGGGCTGCACGCCTGAGGAAGTCCCCGGACGCATCATCAGGAAGCTCATCCTACGCGAGGAGCAGGGCGAGAAGGACCTGTACACCGGTGACTCCATTGACCTTGAGCATCTGGTACGAGACGACCGCTATTGCGAGATTGACCACATCCTCCCCTACTCGCGCACCTGCGACGACAGCCGCGCCAACAAGGTCCTCGTGCTTTCCAAGAGCAACCAGGACAAGCGCGAGCGCACTCCGTACGAGTGGATGACCTCCGGCGAGGCCGGCGCACCCAGCTGGGATAGCTACCGTGCCCGCGTCATGGCGCAGGTCAAGAACCCGCGCAAGCGCGCCAACCACCTCAACACGGACCTTGGGCCAGAGACGCAGGCCAAGTTCCTTGCGAGGAACCTCAACGATGACCGCTACATGTCCGTCGCGGTAAAGAACTACCTTGAGGACTGTTTGCTCTTCCCCGAAGATGGCCGCAAGCGCCACGTTACTGCCGTTGCGGGCGGGGCCACGGGCAACCTCAGATGGGTCTGGGGGCTCAACTTTGGAGAGGGCAATGTCAAGGACCGCGCCGACGACAGACACCACGCCGTTGACGCCGCCATCATTGCCGCGTGCTCAGAGAGCACCGTCAAGAAGGTTGCCGAGGCAAGCGCAAAGGGCCGAGAAGCGTTCAAACAGCTCCGCAAGTCTAGGCTTGCGGACACGCAGCCCTGGCCGACCTTTGCCGCTGAGGTCGCTGCTCGCCGCGAGTTTGTTGTGCCCACCCGCATGGCAGACCACGGCGTGACAGGAAGGGCCTTCCAAGACTTCTCATATCGTTTGGAGGGACTCCGAGAGACAGGTTACGCAGAAATATCGAGACAGACAGACCCTGCGACACGAGAGCGTAGAAGCGATGCGGCAGGCAATTACGCCTTAAGCAGCAACGGGACCGTCAAGCTCCTTGACGCTATTGCCTTTGTTCGCTTCTGGCACGATCCAGACGCAGGTAAAAATGGAAAATGGTACGCCGAACCTGTTTATTGCGCTGACATTCCAGCGATTCAAAACGGCAGCTACGTCCCAAAGTATCAAAAGCAGAAGGTCGCGCGAAATAGCTGGCTCCCAGTGCCAGATTCGGCAATGCATAATGAACCGCTCGTCCTCTTCCAAGGCGACGTTCTAATCATCGACAGCCACATCGGTCGTTTCTGGACTTACGCAATTGGCGGAGGAACTCTAAACATCCTGAGTCTCCTTGACAAGAATGAAAAGGCGGAATGCTTCCCACCCATATCAAAGTGGGTCAACAGCGTTGAAGTCCGCGTGCTCCAGGAAGACTGCCTCGGCCACTGCTATGACGACATCTCGATTAACCCCGAAGACTCCACGTTCCGGCAACGGTAGTTTTCATCCCGCACGCCAGCGGGGCCGCATCCGTCCAGATGCGGCCCCGCTTTTTACATGCCCATGCGAGCCTTCGCGGCAAGCCTCAAGCTCACCGCGCCTCTATAGCCATTCGCATTACTTCGTCGGTGGTATAGCGCACGCCATCATCCTCAGCAATGGCATCCTCATAAGCACGGCAATCAGCGGTCAGTTCAAAGCCACCTTCGTGCACGTTACCCGCTCGCTCTTGAATTCGAAGCCCATCTTCTGCCCCAGGCCGAGCATCAGCATTCTTCTCGACCACGTTCACCCCTTTCGGCGCGATCGGTGGTAATGCAATTGTGCCCCACGTCAGGCTGGAAGAGTCAAAACGCAAGCGTAAGTTGGGGCCCCGGATCGACAGTTTTCCCGCCGCCGGCCCTGCTGTCGACAAGCACCTCTCGCCCCTCGTATTGCTTCTCGGTCAGGGTGAGCACGGTCACCGCACCAGCTATGGGCAGGTTGGCCTTGAGCCGCTTGAGGTGAGCGTCGGCGCTGTCGCGCGAGAGCAGCACGCGCGAGTAGACGCTGAACTGCTCCATGTGATAGCCGTCCTTGATGAGGAACTTCCTGAAGTCGGCATAGGATCTGCGCTCCTTCTTGTTACCCGTCGGAAGGTCAAACATCACCAGCATCCTCATGATTCTCATCATCGCTCCCTATTCCAGTCCCGCCTTTTGCAGCGGGATAACCACAGGCAGCTCAAGCTTGGTCACATCGGCGGCCATTACGGCGGCTTTGAGAGTCTCCAGCTCGTTCTCAATAGCGACCTGGACCGGAACGTCCCCCAAAGGGATTCGAACCAGACATTCAAAAATAGCAGCAAGCTCTCGCTTGGTCTCAGAAGTCAGGTCTCCGCCCAAACCGCTTTGGATGACGAGAAGATCAACAACCGGTCGGAACGGCTCAATGAGGTCATCTACCAGGTTGAACGCGTTGAGGTTATTACTGTGGTGAATACCGCGAGAGACAAGCCACCCACCGCTAACGGCCGTTCGACCTATTCCGGCGCGCAGCACGGTATAGCCATAGTCAAGAGCGGCGGTAAAGGGTCCGTTCCTACGGTTGCCCTCGGGGAGAACCTTCTTGAAGTACGCACTCGCAGCCACGGACTCACGGTTTGATGTATCTCCAGAAAGAACGTCCTTGACCATTGCTTTAAGACCCGAGCCATCGAGGTCAAGCAAGTCCATGACGACTGCTTGGTTTGCAATCTTTGCCTGAACGATTCTCTGCCAAAGACGCTTTTGCAGGGGCTTGGAAATAGCAAGCTGGTCATCAACAATTGCGGCATGTCGGGAATGCGCTCCCAGGGGAAGAAGCAGGCCATTGGGCATGTGATCATCACCGCAGAGCATGACACCGATTCCGGCATCGACAAGCTTTGAAAGTGCTGCCGTGGTGATTTGGGCCTGATGCGTCTCGATTATCAGGACCCAGATGTCCTCAAGGGGAACAAGACCTCTTAGCTCACCCTGCTGGCATATCGCAAGCGCGTCATTTTTTATTGAGAGCGAGGCGGCATTCTGAATGCAAATGGTTCGTTTTGGCATGGCGCTGCGTCCTCTCCGCGAGGTATAATTTCTTTGTCTAGCGTGGTTTGTATCAACTGGGGAGTTGGAAGGAATTACGGCTAGACAAGGGAATCGCTTATGCGATTACCCGCAAGGTAAGCCCGTCAGCGCCTCACGTGCTGGCGGGCAAACCTTTTTTCTGCGAACGGTTTTCAGAAAAAGGCGCGTGGAGGACCGATTTGCCCGTCTCAAATCCCATTTTTATTTCAACCCAAACCAAAACACCCCCTGTTCACAGGGGGTGTTTTGGTTTGGGCATTGTACCAACTGGGGAATTGGAAGGCCGGCAAGACTTTAAGAAGGGTCGCGCTTCTGCCTAGTTCATTGTACCAACTGGGGAATTGGAAGGCCGGCAAGACTTTAAACCTCCTCGATTGAGAGCTGGTATGATTGTACCAACTGGGGAATTGGAAGGCCGGCAAGACCGCTCGGTGTCAAGCTTCTCCTGAAGCTCCATTGTACCAACTGGGGAATTGGAAGGCCGGCAAGACGGCCCGCAGAACGGCGGGACCTGGACCGAGATTGTACCAACTGGGGAATTGGAAGGCCGGCAAGACTCCGCCACGTAGCCGTTGACGGGCGCACCGATTGTACCAACTGGGGAATTGGAAGGCCGGCAAGACCGTGGGCTTGCCAGTCCTCGGGTCACGCTCATTGTACCAACTGGGGAATTGGAAGGCCGGCAAGACTTGTTGCCGAGGCGCACCAGGGAGTCCGAGATTGTACCAACTGGGGAATTGGAAGGCCGGCAAGACCAATGCACCTCCGAGCCGCACAGCGGGCAGATTGTACCAACTGGGGAATTGGAAGGCCGGCAAGACCATGCTTGGGAGAACGGCAACGCAACGATGATTGTACCAACTGGGGAATTGGAAGGCCGGCAAGACTTGTCGTGCGTGCGTTCGACCCTCGACGGCATTGTACCAACTGGGGAATTGGAAGGCCGGCAAGACAGAAACAGGCGCGGCCATCCCAGTAACCAGATTGTACCAACTGGGGAATTGGAAGGCCGGCAAGACCGGTGTCTATGGCGTTCGTGATGGAATTGCATTGTACCAACTGGGGAATTGGAAGGCCGGCAAGACCATGCCACGTGCGCCTTGGCGTTGTCGAGCATTGTACCAACTGGGGAATTGGAAGGCCGGCAAGACTCGGCACCATCACCAGCGTTGTCCAGGCTCATTGTACCAACTGGGGAATTGGAAGGCCGGCAAGACTCCTCCTAGGGGCAGAAAATGTCGTCGCAAATTGTACCAACTGGGGAATTGGAAGGCCGGCAAGACGAAATACCTTGAACGCTCGCAGAAGCTCCAATTGTACCAACTGGGGAATTGGAAGGCCGGCAAGACCACTACGGCGTGCTTTACATTCGATTTCATATTGTACCAACTGGGGAATTGGAAGGCCGGCAAGACTGGCTTGTGCTTCTCAAAAACTGATTGAGATGTTTTTATAGCTAGCAAGTCGCGTTACAAGCTCCAGAAAACCCAGCCATTGCATCAATCGGGAAAGGGTTTCTCGCGCAATTATTGCATCCACCGGAAGGCTAAATTGCGCGCTGCGGCAGAGGGCCATTACATGTCTTAGAAATGCGTTCCACCGGAAGGCTTTTTTGCGCAAATGGGGCGCCATTCCCTTCTCGCACAGAAAAGGCTTCCAGCAGAACGTGTTTCAGCGCGGTGATGAAGGGCCGACGGTGGCAGCGCCGTCATCCAGTGCGAAGGCGAGCCTCGCACTGGATGACGGGCTGGCGAGAAAAGCGCAGGTCGGGCTTCTCGGCGTTTATCCAGTGTGAGGCCGGAAGGCCGCTGACCATCGCACTGGATGCGCGGCGGCTCTACCGCCGGCCGCGGCGGCCGCGCCACGCCGCGCAAGGTCGACACATGCGGGACGTATACTTACTTGATGGCTTATCGTGCCCACAGAAAGGACTTTCCCATGAGCGAGACCCTCGCCCCTCAGGATACCTGCGTGCTCGTGACCGGCGGCGCCGGCTTCATTGGCAGCCACACCTGCGTCGAGCTGCTCCAGGACGGCTACAAGGTCGTCATCGTGGACGACCTCTCCAACGCCTCCGCCAAGGTCGAGGACCGCATCAAGACCATCGTCGGCCCCGAGGCCGCCGCAAACCTCGAGCTGGTCATCGCCGACGTCAACGACCGTGACGCGCTGGAGAAGATCTTCTCCACGCACAAGATCGACCGCGTCATCCACTTTGCCGGCTTCAAGGCCGTGGGCGAGTCGGTCTCCAAGCCCATCGAGTACTACACCAACAACCTGGGCAACACCCTCACGCTCGTGGACGTCATGCGCAACCACGGCTGCAAGTCCATCATCTTCAGCAGTTCCGCCACCGTCTACGGAGACCCGGACTCCCTGCCGCTGACCGAGGCCAGCCCCAAGAAGCCCGCCACCAACCCCTATGGCTGGACCAAGTGGATGATCGAGCAGATCCTGACCGACCTGCACACCGCCGACCCCGAGTGGAACGTCGTGCTGCTGCGCTACTTCAACCCCATCGGCGCCCACCCCTCCGGACTCATGGGCGAGGACCCCAAGGGCATCCCCAACAACCTGGTTCCCTACGTGGCTCAGACCGCCATCGGCAAGCGCGAGGCCGTCCACGTCTTTGGCAACGACTACGACACCCCCGACGGCACGGGCGTGCGCGACTACATCCACGTCTGCGACCTGGCGAGCGGCCACGCCGCCGCCCTGGCCTGGATGAACGGCCGCGAGGGCGTCGAGGTCTTCAACCTGGGCACCGGCAAGGGCACCTCGGTGCTCGAGATCATCACCGCCTTCGGCCACGCCTGCGGCAAGGAGATCCCCTACGTCATCGACCCGCGCCGCCCCGGCGACGTCACGTCCAACTACGCCGACTGCACCAAGGCCCGCGAGCTCATGGGCTGGGAGGCCAAGTTCGACATCGACGACATGTGCCGCGACTCCTGGAACTGGCAGTCCAAGAACCCCAACGGCTACGAGGGCTAGGAACCGACTTGACCGCAACCGCCGACTTGGGCGCCCCCGGCGCCCTGTTTGCCGCATACCTTGGCGAGAAGCGCCCCCAGATTGAGGCGTTTCTCGCCACGTGCGCGCCCGCCTGCGTGCCCGGCACCGCCGAGGCCACGCGCGCGGACCTGGACCGCTACCTCTACCGGCCGCTTGCGCGCTTCACCGCCTCGGGCGGAAAGCGCACGCGCCCCGCGCTGGCCCTCCTGGGCTGCGAGGCCGTGGGCGCAGCCCCCGAGGCCGCGCTCTCCACGGCGGCGGCCATCGAGTACTTCCAGAGCGCCGCGCTCATCCACGACGACATTGCGGACAAGTCCGAGCTGCGCCGCGGCGAGCCCTGCACGTACGTGACCGAGGGCATCGGCGTTGCCATCAACATCGGAGACCTCGGCCTGGTCAACGTGCTCGCCCTGGTCCTGCGTGACCAGAAGCTCCCGGCCGCCACCCGCGCGGACGTTGCGGAGCGCCTGATGCAGATGGAGGAGCGCACCCTCGAGGGCCAGGCCCTTGACCTGGGCTGGGTCCGCGACGGGCGCTGGGACATCTCCGTGGAGGACTACCTCTACATGGCCAGCCACAAGACGGCCTACTACTCCGCCGCAGTGCCCCTGGTCACGGGCGCCCTCTGCGGCGGCGGCGCGCCCGACCAGCTGCGCGCCCTCGACGAGTTTGGCATGCGCGCCGGCCTGGCCTTCCAGCTGCAGGACGACCTCCTGAATCTCGTCGGAGACGCCGAGGCCCAGGGCAAGGACTTCCGCAGCGACATCACGGAGGGCAAGCGCACCCTGCTGGTGGTGTGGGCCCTGGCCCACCTGGGAGACCTCCAGAGGGACGAGCTTCTCCACATCCTGGGCCGTAAGACCACGGACGCCGCCGAGCTGGCACGCGCCGTCGAGCTCATTGACGCCTCTGGCGCCGTGGACTACGTGCGCGGCTACGCGCGCGAGCTCGTGGCCGACGCAAAGGCGCACCTTGTAAGGGCCCGTCTAGAGGAGACCCCTCGCGACGTGCTTCTTTCTATGGCAGACTTCTTTGTGGAGCGCGCCGGCTAGGCACCCGCACCCCGCTACCCGTTACCTGAGGAGAGACCTATGGAACCGATCAAGGAAGGCGCGACTGGCGCCGCCGTCGAGGACATTCAGGAGCGCCTCGGCTCCCTTGGTTACACGATTGATGCTGCGGAGCGCGACGAGAAGACCTTCGGGCGCTCCACGGCAACCGCCGTCGCCCGCTTCAGGCTGGACCACGGCCTCACGCTGGGCGACGCAGTTGACGCCGCCACCTGGTCCGCGCTTGTCGACGAGTCCTACCAGCTGGGAGACCGCACGCTCTACCTGCGCCTTCCCAACTTCCATGGCAGGGACGTCCGCCAGCTCCAGGAGCGCCTGAACATCCTGGGCTTCTCCTGCGGCGAGGTCGACGGCTTCTACGGCGCCCACACCGAGGCCGCCGTCAAGCTCTTCCAGGAGAGCGTGGGCACGCTGGCCGACGGCATGGCCTTCCCCGACACCTTTGACGCCATCGAGCGCCTGAAGCACGTCTGGGGCGGCAAGCCCGCAAACGGCCCGCACCCCACCGGCGACATGGGCTTTGCCCGAGCTGCCAACGTGCTGGAGACCTTCCGCATCTCCGTCACCGCGGACGACCCCATCTCCCGCAACGTGGCCGGCCGCGTCTTCAACCTGGCGCACGCCACCTCCGAGAGCTGCGGCTTGGAGCTCATCGACTCCGTCGACGCCGCCGGCGCGGACACGCAGGCCGTCATTCTGCTGAGCAGCGCCGAGCACCCGCTTGAGGAGGCTCCCTCCATGGGCGCCGTGGTGCTGGACGACACCGACACCCTGCCGCGCCGCCTTCGCACGGCCCTGCAGGGCGCGCGCGAGGTGCCGCCCGTAGTGCGCATTGACCTGCCCGTGGGCAAGGATGCCGGCGACGGCACCTTCACCATCAGCGACGCGCAGACCTTTGCCGTGCTGCTCCTGGACGCCATCTGCGCCGCGTTTGACGGGCTCACGCTATAAGCTATGGAAGCAAAGCTTACGGTCAACGGATTTGAGTTCGTGGCCCGTTATGGGGAGAAGGACGTGGAGCACGTTCTTCTCCCCTTGCTTATGCGGCTGACGGAGCTGCAGAAAGAGCGAGGTGAGCGCCTTGTGGTGATGCTGGCCGCCCCTCCCGGCGCCGGCAAGAGCACGCTTGCGGCCTTTATGGAGTGGCTCAGCCGGCGCACGCCCGAGGCGACGCCGCTGCAGGCCGTGGGCATGGATGGCTTCCACTACCCCAACGCGTACCTGAGCGCGCACTCGTTTGTTGACGAGGACGGACGTGAGGTTTGCATGCGCAGCCGCAAGGGCGCGCCGCAGACGTTTGACGTCGAGGGGCTCCGCGCCGCGCTGACGGACGCGCGGAGCGACGCGCCCGCTCCGTGGCCCACCTACTCTCGCGTCCTGCACGACGTCGTTGCCGCAAGCCTGCCAATACGTAAGAAGATCCTGCTTGTTGAGGGCAACTACCTGCTGCTTGACGAGGGACGCTGGACGGGCCTTGCCGAGCTTGCCGACTACGCCGTCTTTCTGAGCGCGCCCGAGGCGCTGCTGCGGGAGCGCCTGGTTGCCCGCAAGGTGGCTGGCGCCTCCACGCTCGAGGAGGCCCGGGCCTGGTACGAGGCAAGCGACGGTCGCAACGTGGCCCGCGTCCTGGCCCACCACTCCCCCGCCGACCTTGAGCTTGCGCTGGGAGCTGACGGCAGCCTCACGGTTGCGTGACGGTTTTGGTCACGAGCCAGAAAGCGCTTCTCGCCAGAGCGGGCGTTTGCCCAGTTGGCGAGAAGTGCTTTTTAATAGTTGCATTTTAGACGTGACGAAAACCGTCACGCAAAAGGACCCCGGGGCGTGGGCCTCGGGGTCCTGATGACGTGCTGCAGCTACTGACGAGAAGATCTTAGATCTGGCCCTCCTGGGCGGCCTTGGTGATGCTGGCGGCGGCCTTCTTGCCGGCGCCCATGGCCAGGATGACCGTGGCGGCGCCCGTCACGATGTCACCGCCGGCCCAGATGCGAGGGTCGGTGGTCTGGCCGGTCTCCTCGTCGGCGACGATGTAGCCCCACTTGTTGAGCT
>OGRN01001027.1_pt1 | contig 25342 bp, 19 predicted proteins | sample 1553401 | NCBI WGS metagenome assembly OGRN01 (sample SAMEA2580096, study PRJEB22360) | human gut metagenome | biome: human gut; feature: human-associated habitat; material: faeces | place: Denmark | collected 2008/2010 | reverse complement strand
CGGGTTCGGCGCCGGTAGGGCCGGCTATGCCCGTGGTGGCGACGGCGTAATCGCACGCCAGCGTCATGCGCGCGCCCTCGGCCATGGCGCGGGCAGTCTCATGACTGACGACGCCATGTTCGTCGATGATGCGCCCCTCGACTCCGAGCACGCGTTCCTTAACATCGACCCAGTAGCTCACGACACCGCCGACGAAGCTATCCGAGGAACCCGGGATGGCCGTGATCGCCGCGGCGATCATGCCACCCGTGCAGGATTCCGCACTGCCCAAGGTGACGCCGAGCTCTCGGGCGCGGTTGAGCACGAGGCGGGCGAGACGGCGGTTTTCGTCGTCGATGCTATCGAGCGGAGCGCTTGCCAAAGCCGAGCACCTCACGTGACTTGTAGAAGTAATCGAGCATCGAGACGATCGTCATGATGACGGCGGCGAGCAAGACGAGCCACGAGAAGATCGTGAAGCATGTCGAGAAGGCGTCGCCCATGAGCGTGATCTGCAACGAGTCCTTGACGGTGAAGAGGAGGATGGCGCAGATCTGGAGGACGGTCTTGAACTTGCCGAAGATGCTCGCGGCGATGACCTTGCCCTGGGAGGCGGCGACCATGCGCAGCCCCGACACGATGAACTCGCGCGCGATGATGACGAGCGCGACCCACGACGGAAAGGTCTGGAGCTCGACGAGGGCGAGCAATGCGGCGCACACGAGTATCTTGTCGGCAAGCGGATCGAGGAACTTGCCCAGGTCGGTGACCTCGTTTCTGCTGCGGGCGAGATAGCCGTCGATGGCATCGGTGGTGGAGATGATCACGAACACGGCGGCGGCGATCCAGGGTTGCCAGTCGATCCAGAACTGCGGTTCGGGAAACCAGGTGGGCCACGGCGAGAGCAAAGCGGCGACGAAAACGGGGATGAGCAGGATGCGCGTCAGCGTGACGACGTTCGCGGGGGTCCAGATGCGTTCGGAATCATCGGGCATGAGGCACGACCTCCCCCTCCAGCTCGTAGAAGAAGCTGCCCGTGAGCTCGACACGGGCGAACTGCCCGATGGGAAGGTCGTCCACGGTGTCGACGGGGACATGGACCTGGCCGTCGACCTCGGGGGCCTGCCCTTGCGTGCGACATAGGGCCTCCAGGCCCGCGTCCGTGCGCTCGTACCCTTCGACGAGCACGTCAGCGCACGTGCCGGCGAGCCTCGCGATGCGGGCGGTGCCGACCGCCTCGCAGGCATCGAGCAGGCGCTGGGCGCGCCCGAGGCGCTCGTCGTCGTCGATTTGGCCGTCGAGACCGTATGCGGCACTCCCCTCCTCGGGTGAGAACGCGAAGACGCCGGCGTAGTCGAACCCTGCCTCGTCGACGAAGTCCAGCAGCTCCTCGAATTGTTCCTCGGTCTCACCCGGAAAGCCGGCCATGAGGGTCGTGCGAATCATGATGTCCGGCACACGATCGCGTACGTGGTCGAGCAAGGCGAGAATGTCCTTCGCGTTTCCGTTGCGGTTCATGCGCGCGAGGACCTCGGCGTTGACGTGCTGCAGGGGCATGTCCAGGTACGAGCAGACGTTGGGATGTGTGGCGATCACATCAAGCAGGTCGTCGTCGATGCCCTCGGGTTGCACGTACAGTAGTCTGAACCACGTATCGGGATAGCGATGCGCGAGCGTGCGCACGAGCGTGGCGGTCGTCGAGGGTTCCTCGAGATCGTGTCCCCAGATGCCGGTGTCCTGTCCGATGAGGACGATCTCGCGCACGCCGTTGCACACGAGTTCCGCCACCTCGTCATCGATTCGCGAAAGTGGATAACTGCGATACCGTCCGCGGATATGCGGAATCATGCAGTACGAGCAGAAGCGATCGCAACCATCCGAGATCTTGACGTAGGCACTCGTGGGATATGCGTGGCGTATCAGGGATCGGTCGGCGCGCACGAGCGACACGTCGCCGTCGAGCAGCCGCGTGACCTCCTCGACAACGTTGTCCTCATCGTCCGCCGCGAGAAAGCCCGCGGCCTCGACAAGCTCGGCGGCGAGGTCGTCGCCGTAGCGCGCCGGCATGCAACCGGCGACGAGCACCTTGAGTTCCCGGCCAGCCGCGTTCTCGCGCCCCACGAGGTCGAAGATGACCTCGAGGCCCTCCTCCACGGCACTAGCCAGAAACGCGCAGGTGTTAACGATGGCGAGATCGGCATCGTCTGTGTCGTCGACGATCGAGAAGCCGGCGGCGGCAAGGCGTGCCTGCATCTTGTCGGTGTCGACCTCGTTCTTGGCACAGCCAAGCGTCACGAAGGCGATGCGGGGTGTGCGATTCACGTGCATGCGCCTAGCGGTAGTTGGCGAACTGCAGCGGAATGCCGTAGTCCTGCTCGCGCAGGAAGGAGATGACCTCCTGCAAGTCGTCGCGTTTGGGGCCGCTTACGCGCAGCTTGTCGCTCTCTATCTGGACCTTTACCTTAAACTTCTCGGCCTTGATGTCCTTGGAGATGCGCTTGGCGACATCTTGCTCGATACCCTGCTGGATGACGCCCACGGTGCGGATCATCCCGCCGGAGGCGTCCTGGGGCGTGCCCCATTTGATGGCCTTGAGGTCGACCTTGCGCTTGATGAGGTTCGTGTTGAGCACGTCGATGACCTGGCTGCTCACGAAGTCGCTCGGGGCGAGCACGGTGATGGTCTTGGCTCCCTTGTCGAAATCGACCTTCGATCCGGAATCCTTGAGGTCATAACGCTGCTTGAGACCCTTCTCGGTGTTGTTGAAGGCGTTCTCGACCTCCTGCATGTCGGTCTCGGAGACGATGTCGAAGCTGTTGTCCTTGGCCATGATCTTCCTTTCGCGTCGCTTACTTGGGAGCTGATTGGATGCTGATGTAGAGGCTACCCGACTTGCCGTCCTCGTTCGTGGCGATTTCGATGGGATTGCCGTTTTCGGTCACGGTAACGGCGGACGGATTGCTGAAGGTGGCGGAAAACGATTCGGTCACGGGGAACTCGCGCGAGAACTGGCCTCCCACCGCCGTGCCCTTGTAGGCGTTCGCGCCATCGTACGTGACCTCGACGAGCGACGTCTCGCCCTTGGCCACCTCGATCTTGATGATGACGGGATTGCCGTTTGCCGTCGTGATGGTCTTGTGCGCGGCGTTCTCGCCATCTGTCGTCGTCGTATCGTTGACGACCCCGCCCTGGACGGGAATGATGCCGCTATTTCCGTGACCGGCGGTGCTTATGAGCACCGACGCGGCGATGATGATGGCGATGACGATCGTGATGACCGCGACGGCGATGAGCCTCGTGCGCCGCTCGCTGAATATGGACGAGATGATACGACGTGCCCTGGCAATGATGCCGTCATCGCCGGCGGTTTGCTCCGAGACGTCGCTGCGCGTGCTCGGGCGTCGTCGCCTGCCATGGCTTACGGCCGTCTTGCCCGTGTCCACATCAATGCCGAAGAAGTTGGGCGTACGCTCCTCCCCGCTTCGCGAGAGGTCCTCGGTGGGACGTGCTGTGAACTCGTCCACGCCCGACGGACGGCGCGATGACCTGCCCGACGTGCCACGACGGCTCGAGGCGGTGCGGGAACGCGTCGTGGGGGTCACGTGCGTGGGCTCGAAGCTTCCCGTATCGCCCCCGCGTGCGGAGCGGACGGCGCGAAACGACCCGGTCTGTCGCGTACCGACGACGCGAACGCTTCCGCTGCGATAGCGCTCGTCGTCCTTCGCCTCGGCTTCGTCCTTGAGGTTGCGGCTTAGCTTCGAGGTGCCCTCGCCTTCGCCCTCGCCGCCACGCTTGCGTTGGGAGCGGGAGCTTCGCGAGGACTCGCGGCTGATGGGACGGGACTTCTCGCCGATCACGCGCTCGCCAAAGCGTCCGACGCCACGACGCGTGTTGTTCGCGATCTTCTCGATTTCCCTGCTCGAGCTGTACGCCTCGTATTCGCTATCGAAGACCTCGACGATGGAGGCGGAATCCAGGTCGAGGTAGCGAGCATACGAGCTGAGCATGCCGATGGCATGGCCGCGCGGGGGATACTGGGAGTAATCGCCCGACTCGAGGGCCTCGAGCATGCGCGCGCGGATGTTCGTGTCGCGGGCGGCCTGCTCGAGCGAGATGCCGAGTTCGATGCGTCGGCTCATGAGCGCTGGTCCTATACGGGATTCGGATTTCACCTTGCCCCCTCCCGGTCTTCCTCATCGAAGGCTCTCAACGTCTCGAGTTCCTCGACGCTGTCGACGAGAACGTCACGGGCACGTGACCCTTCCTGCGGCCCCACGACGCCCTTGGTCTCGAGCATGTCCATGATACGACCCGCCCTGGCATACCCGACCTTCAGGCGACGTTGGAGCATGGAGGTCGAGCCGAGTCCGGCGGCGACGACCGCCTCGGCGGCCTCCCAGATAAGCGGATCGCCGGAGTCATCGGCAGCCGACGCGGCGCCCGATGACGAGCCCGATCCCGTCGAAACCTGCTGGCGCAGTATCTCGAGATGGTACTCGGGGGCACCTTGCGACTTGAGATGCTCGACGGTCGAGGCAATTTCCTCCTCGCTCACGAAGCAGCCCTGGATGCGCTTGGGCTTACCCCACTCGGGTTTGGAGAAGAGCATGTCGCCGTTGCCCACGAGCTTCTCGGCACCAGCCTGATCGAGGATGACGCGCGAGTCTACGTTGGTGGCGACGAGCAGCCCGATGCGGTTGGTGATGTTCGCCTTGATCATGCCGGTGACGACGTTGCTCGAGGGGCGCTGGGTTGCGATGATGAGGTGGATGCCGGCGGCACGTGCGAGCTGGGCGATGCGCACGATCGAATCCTCGACGTCCTTGCCCGCGACCATCATGAGATCGGAGAGCTCGTCGATGACGACGACGATGAAGGGCATCTCGTCGGGATGGTCACCGTTTTCGTCGGTGAGCTCGCCCTTCTGGATCATCTGGTTGTAGAAGCCGATGTTCTTGGCACCCACTCCCTCGAATACCTTGAGCCTGCGCTCCATTTCGGCGACGGCCCACTTCAAGGCGCTTGCTGCCTCCTTGGGCTCGGTGACCGGCGGGACGAAGAGATGCGGAATGCCGTTGTACAGGGACATCTCGACGCGCTTGGGGTCGATGAGTATCATGCGCACCTCTGCGGGCGTGGCGCGCATGAGTATGGTCATGATCATGGCGTTGAGGCAGACAGACTTACCCGAACCGGTGGTGCCGGCGATGAGGAGGTGCGGCATCTTCGCAAGGTCGACGCATATCTTCTCGCCGTCGACGTCCTCGCCGATGGCGACCTGCAACGGGCCGGGCTTGCAGCTCGGAAGTATGTCTCCGAGAAGCACGCTCGAGCGCACCTTGTTGGGAATCTCGACGCCCACGAGCGAGGTGCCGGGAATCTGCGCGATGCGCACGGCCGACGCGGCGAGCGCAAGCGCTATGTCGTCGGCGAGGTTGGTGAGCTTGGCGAGGCGGACGCCGCTGGGGAGCTCGACCTTGAACATCGTGACCGTGGGACCGGCGAGCCAACCGACGACCTTGGCCGGCAGGCTGAACTCCTCGAGCGTCTGCTGCAGGATGTTGGCGGTCTGGCGCAGCTCCCCGGTCATGTTGGAGCGCTTCACCTTGGTGACGCCGAGCATGCGCGCATCGGGCAAGGTGAAGCCCTCGAGCGCCGAGGGCGTGGAGCCGTCGGGGATGACCTGCGTCTTCTTGACTATGGGCACGGTGGCATCCGGCTCGGGCTCCTCCACGTCCGTTGCAGGGGCCGCTTGCCTCCTCTTGCGCTTTCGTGGTTTGGGATGCCCCTGTCCGTCAAGCGAGACGGTGCGGTCGGGATCTTCGTCGAACACGACCGTCACGTCAGGGTCTTCGCCATCGAATGCGACCGTGTAGAGCGGATCGGACGAGATTTCGTCGTACTCGTCTCCCGATGTACCGGCATCCTTGCCGAGCTTTGCCTTGAAGCGCGCCAGGGGCGATTTGCCCTCATCGGAAAAGGCGTCGTCATCTGCCTCCTCGTCCGCATACTGCGCCTGTCCTGCCGTGTAGATGGTGCGCTGGTAGCGGGTCTGCGCACGATCCTCCCTCTTGCGCGAGAGGAAGTTCTTGAGCGCGAGGAAGGGCGTCGAGATGGAGACGCCGGCGATGACGAGGCCAGCGACGAAAATGCCAACGAGGATGATCGCGGTGATGATGCGTCCGAACAGCGTCATGAGTCCCCAGGAAATACCGCTGCCGACATATCCTCCCCCACCGACAAGGACCTCGTCGGAGAACAGGCTATAGGGCAGCGCCTCGATGGTGCCGGGCGAGAAGAGCGAGAGCAGCGCCATGACCGCGACGAGCATGATGGCGAGCCCGATCACGAGACGCCCGACCTTGACCCCTTCGGTCTTGAAGAAGAAGGTCGCGCCCCAGAACACGAGGACGAAGGGGACGACGTAGGCCCCGAGCCCGAGCGCGTGCTTGAGCACATCCGATATGGCGACTGTGAGCATGGCGTTGCCGGGCACGATGACGGCGACGAATAGCGCGATGCCGATGACGGCAAGCGCGATGCCGATGAGGTCCTCGCGCATCGACCCGTCCACGAAACCCGTGCGCGGAGCCTGCTCTTTGGTTGGAAGGCCCTGAGTCCTTCCGGCGCCCTTCTTGGCGGCGCTGGAAGATGACCTCGAGTTGCCCTGGTTGGATGCTGCGTTTCTCGAGCCCACTGCTACCTCCGGTTGCTATGCGCAGTATTGTATCGCATCTAGATTTCGATGACGATGGGCATGATGATGGGCCTGCGGTGCGCACGCTTCCACACGAAGTTCGAGAGCGCGTCGCGTTCCTGCTTCTTTATGCGGTTCGCGTCGACCTTGTGATTGTCGAGCGACTCGCGCACGACCTTGGAGACGGCCTCGCGCGCCTCGACGATGAAGTCGTCGTTGTCGAAACCGGGGATGCCGCGCATCGTGATGACAGGACCTTCGACGAGCTTCCCGCGCTTGCGGTCGATGACGACGGCGACGCTTGCCGCGCCCTCGCTGCTCATGGACTGGCGGTCGCGCAGGACGTTGGCGCCGATATCGCCCACTGACGACCCGTCCACGTAGACGATGCCGCTCTCGACGGGATCTCCGCGCTTGACCGTACCGTTGCTCATGACGAGCGAGTCTCCGTTGTCCAAGATGAAGATGTTATCCGAATCGACGCCGACCGCCTCGGCAAGGCGGGCATGCGCACGTAGATGCGTCGCCTCTCCATGCACGGGGAGGAAATGGCGGGGCTTGACGAGCGAGAGCACGAGCTTGAGCTCCTCGGCGCCCGCATGGCCCGAGACGTGGACGAGCGCACGGTTCTTGTCCCAGACGTCGGCGCCGACCTTGGAGAGCTGGTTGACGATGCGCGTGACGGACTTCTCGTTGCCGGGAACGGGAGTCGCCGAGATGATGACGGTGTCGCCGCGCTCGATGTCGATGGTCTTGTGCTCTCCCACCGACATGCGCGCGAGCGCCGACAACGGCTCGCCCTGGCTTCCCGTGCACAATACCACGGTCTTCTCAGGTGGATAGTTGCCCACGTCGTAGGCGTCGATGATGAGGTCGTCGGGCACGTTGAGATAGCCGAGCTCGCGGGCGATGCGCGTATTGGTGAGCATGGAGCGACCCGTCACCGCGACCTTGCGCCCGGCGAGCTGCGCGGCATCGCAGACCTGCTGGACGCGATGAATATGCGAGGAAAATGCCGCGACGACAACGCGCTGCTTGGCGGCACCGATGACGCTGCGCAAGGTGACGCCGACCTCGGCTTCGGATTTGGTGAACTGCTTGCTCGTCGCATTGGTCGAGTCGCTCATGAGTAGGTCGACGCCCTGGGCGGCGAAACGCGCGAGGGCGGCGAAATCGGTGAGCTCTCCGTCAATGGGCGTTTCGTCGAGCTTGAAGTCGCCGGTGTGCAGCACGTTTCCGGCCGGGGTGTGCATGAAGACGCCCATGGCACCTGGTATCGAGTGGTTGACCGTGAAGAACTCGAGTTCGAAGCAGCCGAGCTTGGCACTGCTTCCCCTGTGCACCTCGACGAGCTTGGGTTGCCTGGGGAGCCGATGCTCCTCGAGCTTGCCCTCTATGAGGCCCAAGGTGAGCTTCGTGCCCAGTATGGGAACGGAACGGTCGAGGTCCTTGAGCAGGTACGGGAGTGCGCCGGTGTGATCCTCGTGGCCGTGCGTGATGACGATGCCGCGCAGCCGGTCGGCGTTCTCGAGGACGTAGGTGTAGTCCGGAAGGATGAGGTCGACTCCCGTGTGCTCGTCATCGGGAAACATGAGGCCGGCATCGACGAGGATGATGTCGCCCCCGCATTCGAATGCGGTCATGTTCTTGCCGATGGCGTCCAATCCGCCAAGCGGTATGATGCGAAGCGTCGGACCACCCTTCTTCCTACCACCCTGGCTGCCACGACCCCGTTTGCGGGGACGCTTGTTCTTCGATGCCGTTTTCGCAAGCGTCTTGGGAGAACCCTTGGCAAGGCCCTTCTCGTTCGTATTCTTTTCTGGCATGAGAAAAACTCCTCAGCCTGTGATCATGTACAGGTATTCTTCGTTTCTAGGCTTCTATTCTACGGGCGCACAGGCGCGCATGACCTCGGCGAGCCGGGCGGATTGCTCGGGCGTCGCCTCGATGAGGGGAAGGCGCAGGCCTCCCACGGGAAAGCCCACGAGCTTGAGGGCCTCCTTCACCATGATGGGATTCGAGGTGACGAAGAGCTCGTTCATGAGCGGCAGGAGCGCGGCATGGGCGGCAAGCGCCTCGTCGTGTCTGCCGGCTGCCTCGAGCTCGACGATTTCCTTCATGCGTTTCGGTGCAACATTGGCGATGGTCGAGACCACGCCCACGCCGCCCAAGCCCATGATCTCGAGCGTGTCGGCGTCGTCTCCGGAATATACGGAGAAGCCGGCCGGAGCACCCTCGGCTATGGCGGCAATCTGGTCCATCTTTCCGCTCGCCTCCTTGATCGCGATGATGTTCTCGTGATCGTTGGCGAGCCTCAGGGTCGTCTCGGCCGTCATGTTGATGACGGAACGGCCCGGGATGTTATAGAGCATGATGGGGACGTCCACCGCATTGGCGATTGCGCTGTAATGCTGGTAGAGACCCTCTTGCGGCGGTTTGTTGTAATACGGAACAACGCAGAGGTAGCCGTCGAAACCCATGGGCTCGACCTTCTTGGCGAAGTCGACGGTATCCTGCGTGCAATTGTCGCCCACGTAGGCGATGGTCTTGCAGCGACCGTTCACGGCCTCGAGCACGGCCTCGAAGAGCCTGATCTTATCATCGTAGAAGACGGTCGGGCACTCTCCGGTCGTGGGACACACGGCGATGGAGTCGACTCCCGCCTCGACGAAGCGCTCGGCGAGCTCCTGCGCGCGCGTGAGGTCCAGATCGAGATTCTCGTCAAACGGCGTCACGCTCGCGACGATCGTGCGCCCGAAAAACGGCTCTGTCATGCTCGGCTCCTAATCATTTCCATACGTTCGAACAAAGTAGGCGTTATGCAAGATTATACAGGCAAGGGCGTCGGTTAATCCATGAGCTTTTCGAGGCCCACGACGACACCGTCCATTTCCGTCACGGCGCGGGTCGCCATGAGTATGCCGGGCATGTAGGATGCACGGTCGATCGAGTCATGGCGTATGGTGAGCGTCTGGCCCACGCTCCCGAAGATGACCTCCTGATGCGCGACGTATCCTGCCGTGCGGACGGCATGCACCGGGACGCCGTCGACCAGGGCGCCACGTGCGCCCTCGAAGCCGGCGAGCTCGGTCTCCTTGCCCGGCGCGTCGCTCTCCTCGGCGCGCGCACCGGCAATGAGGCGCGCGGTGCGGATGGCCGTGCCGGAGGGGGCGTCCTTCTTGCCATCGTGGTGAAACTCGATGACCTCGACGTCGGGGAAATACTTTGCCGCGGTCTGCGAGAAAAGCATCATGAGCACGGCGCCGGTCGTGAAGTTGGGCGCGTGGAACAGGGCGGCGTCGCCCGTGGCGGACTCGTCGTATATCTCTCGGAGGCGTTCCTCGGAAAGGCCCGTCGTGCCGAGGACGCAGTTGACGCCGAGCTCGAGTGCGCAACGCACGTTTGCCTCGGCGACATCGGGGCGCGTGAAATCGATCACGACGTCGGGCCTGGTGACCTCGATGGCGGTCTTGAGGGACGCGAACACGGGGGCGTCGTTCGAGCCGATGGTGGTGTCGTCGGTCGCAGCCGGATCGACGCCGCCGGCGAGCGTCATATCGTCTGCGCCATCGACGGCCTTGCAGATTTCCGTTCCCATGCGGCCGAGTGCGCCGCTGACCAGCACCTGAATCATCTGAGCATCCTTTCGATCTTCTCCTGCTTGTATGGACTCACGACGGCAAGCGTCATGTCCTGCGTAAAGAGTGCGCGTGCGGCATCGTTCACCTCGTCGATTGTCACGGCTCGGTATTTCTCGATCATCTCGTCGATGGAGTCGACGGGCAAGTCGAGCACGGCCAGGCGCCCCAGGCGCGACATGCGCGTGCGCGTCGATTCCGTCCCGAGCACGAAGCTACCGGCGGCGAGCTCCTTCGCGCGGGCGAGTTCGTCGTCGCTTACCCCGTCCTGCGCCGCGAGGGCGAACTGCTCGGTCGCGACCTTGACGACTTCGGCGACGTTTTCGGGACGCGTGCCCGCGTACATCTCGAAGATGCCGGCACCCTCGTAGGGCTGGGAGGACGCGTAGACGGAGTAGACGAGACCACGCTTCTCGCGTATCTCCTGGAATAGACGCGAGCTCATGCCACCGCCGATGATGATGTCGAGCAGCGAGCAGGCGAAGCGACGGGGGTCGTTGTTGACGACGCTGGGGGCGCCGAGGATGATGTTCGCCTGTTCGGTCTCCTTCTTGACGCAGGAGAGCATGGTACGCTCCCGCGAATCGACCTTGGGACGGTCGAGCCAGGGGCCAGTGGGCAAACCGGACAGACAACGCCGCGCGAGGTCGACGAGCGCGGCGTGGTCGACGTTTCCGCAGGCGACGACAGCGAGGTTGCCGGTCGTGTAGTGGGCGTCATGATAACGCAGCATCTCGTCGGTATCGAAGCCCGAAACGGTATCCGGCGTGCCGAGTACAGGACGGCCGAGCGGGTCATGCGGGAACATCGCATCGGAGAACACGTCGTAGACGTAGTCATCGGGCGTGTCCTGGCTGCGGGCAATCTCCTCGAGAACGACCTCGCGCTCGGGGAGAATGTCCTTGTGCGCGAAGGTCGAGTTGACGAGCATGTCGGCGAGAATCTCGAAGCCGAGGGAGAGACGCTCGTCAAGCAGGCGCGCGTAGAAGCAGGTGTACTCGCGCGAGGTGAAGGCGTTGAATTCAGCACCCAGCGCATCGAACGCTGTCGAGATGTCGAGCGCACTGCGCGTCGTCGTGCCCTTGAAGAGCATGTGCTCCATGAAATGGGACATGCCGTATTCGGCCGGCGACTCGTCGCGACCGCCCACGCGCACCCAGAAGCCGAGCGCTGCGGAGCGCACGCCCTCCATGTGCTCGGTGATGACCGTTATGCCGTTGTCGAGTACGGTTTTCTCGTAAAACATGAATCCTCCGAAAGCGCACGTGAAGAAGTATTGTAGCCCAAGCGGAATGGGACTAGAAATAATTCTTGTAGCGCACTTCCCCATTGAGCGGATCGTCTGGAAAAAGGAACGCGTACAGGTCGACGAAGTAATCGTCGGTCATGGAGGCGATGTAATCCACCGCGATGTCCTCGGGACGGAACTCGAGCTCGAACGAATAGGGATAGCGCAGTATGGGCTGGTCCAGATAGTGCCTGAATATGGGTGATTCCTCGCGACCCATGCGAATGTCGTCGACGAAGGTCGCGAACATGTGCTCCATCATGGGCTGCACGAACGTGATGCGCCCGGCGACCTCGTCACTCTTGTAGATCTTCTCGTAGTTCTCCCTGCGCATCGCATCAATCGCGGCAAAGACCTCCTCGTCCATCGCGAGGTAGTCGTGACCGAGGGAGTTCTTGATGATGTTGCGCGTGATGTTCTGGATGATCTGGTGGTTGAGCTTGCCCACGAGCGGACTTTCGTCGTAGTCGCCCGTGTCGAGGAGCTTGATGCGCGCGGCATCCTGACGGTCTTTGCCGAGATAGGCGATGATGTCGCTGATGCGCACGACGCAGCCCTCGAGCGTGGAGGGGCGCAGGTCGCGAATGTTTGACTGCTCGACATAGCAGCTCTCGATGAGCTCGTTGAGCGCGGAAAAGTCCGGACACGGCGCGGGGCGATATTCGAGAAAGGTCTTCTCGCCGCAGTGCGTGAGTATGCCATTGTAGGTTTGCAGACACAGGTTGGTGCGGGCGATGGTCTTGAGCAGGCGCACGCTATGCACGTTGTGATTGAAGTAGCGACCGGTACTTGCATGATAGAGATCGGAGAGGTAGTCCTCGCCCTGATGGCCAAACGGCGTGTGCCCGAGGTCATGACCGACGGCGATGGCCTCTATGAGGTCGAGGTTGAGGCCAAGCGCCATGCCGATGGTGCGCCCCACGCGACTGACCACCTGCAGGTGAAAGGAACGACGCGTGATGTCGTCGTTGCGCACGAGCGAGAAGACCTGCGTCTTGTCCGCGCAACGCGAGTAGAACGGATTGTGGACGATCTTCTCGACGTCGACGACGAAGCACGGGCGCCCGAGGTAGACGTCCGGGTCTTGGTAACGCTGCGTGAACTCGCGTATGCCCTCGTCATCACGGCAGGCATAGGGCGATAGCATGGCCTGGGAGGCGGCATGACGGGCACGCAATTCCGCTTTCTCGTCCTCGGTAAACTCAAATAGCCTGGTATCGAATTCCACGGTGCTTCCTCGCTCGTGCCGACATCACGCGCATAGCGTAGCGCGTGGGTGTGACATGGTTTTCCTAGCGGAAGCTGGCCGATTGGGCCGAGGCCGAATCCTTGAGCAGGACGTCATGCGCGCCGCCCTCGACGATCGAGACGCTCGACACGCGCGTGATCTTGGCCTTCTCGCGTAGCTCGGCCAAATCCAGTGCGCCCACGTTGCACATGGTGTGCTTGACCTTGGAAAGCGAAAGGGTCACGTTGTCATGCAGGGAGCCGGCGTAGGGCACGTAGCTGTCGACGCCCTCCTCGAAGGCGAGCTTGCCGCCCTCGCCGTCGTCATAGCGCTGCCAGTTGCGGGCACGGGCCGAACCCTCGCCCCAGTACTCCTTCATGTAGTTACCGTTTACGCTCACGCGCTTGGTTGGGCTCTCGTCGAAACGCGCGAAGTAGCGGCCGAGCATCATGAAGTCCGATCCCATGGCAAGCGCCAGGGTCATGTGGTAATCCTGCACGATGCCGCCATCCGAGCAGATGGGAATGTAGATGCCCGTCTCGTTGAAATACTCGTCACGCGCCTTGGCGACCTCGATGACGGCCGTCGCCTGACCACGGCCGATGCCCTTCTGCTCGCGCGTGATGCAGATGGAACCACCGCCGATGCCGATCTTGATGAAGTCGGCGCCCGCCTCGGCCAGAAAGCGAAAGCCCTCGGCGTCGACGACGTTGCCGGCACCGACCTTGACCTCGCCGCCGTACTGCTTGCGCACCCACTCGAGCGTGAAGCGCTGCCAATCCGAATAGCCTTCGGAGGAGTCGATGCACAGCACGTCGGCACCCGCATCGAGCAGCAGCGGCACGCGCGTCTCGTAGTCACGGCTGTTGATGCCCGCGCCCACGACGTAGCGCTTCTGGCTGTCGAGCAGCTCGAGGGGGTTGGCCTTGTGCGAATCGTAGTCCTTGCGGAAGACGAGCGAGGCGAGATGCCCGTCCTTGGTGACGATGGGAAGCGTGTTGAGCTTGTGATCCCAGATGATGTCGTTGGCCTGGGAGAGCGTGATGCCGTCCTCTCCCGTCACGAGGCGGTCGCGCGGCGTCATGAAGTCGACGACCTTCGTCGACGGGTCCATGCGGCTCGGACGGTAGTCGCGGCTCGTCACGATGCCGAGCAGCTTGCCGGTCGAGGAGCCGTCCTCGGTGACGGGCATCGTGGAATGGCCCGTCTTGCGTTTGAGATCAACGACGTCCTTCATCGTCATATCCGGCGTGACGTTCGTGTCGCTCGGCACGAAGCCGGCCTTGTAGGACTTGACCTCGCGGATCATCTCGGCCTCGGACTCGGCCGACTGCGAGCCGTAGATGAACGAGCAGCCACCCTCGCGGGCAAGGGCCTCGGCCATGCGCGGGCCGGACACGGACTGCATGATGGCAGACACCATGGGGATGTTGAGGGAAAGCGGGCATTCCTCGCCGCGCTTGTACTTCACGAGAGGCGTACGTAAGCTGACGTCTGACGGGATGTTCTTCGCCGTCGTGTATCCGGGAACCAGCAGATACTCGCTGAAGGTATGAGATGGTTCATCATAGTAAAACGCCATGCCACAGGCCTCCTCAATCGCTCGATGGTATTCACAGAAGTGTACTACACGCGCAGCGCTGTGGTGACATCATTTCGCACATGTCGGCAGCGCGGGCCGGGAAAGGCGCTCCGGCAAACTCCCTATTTTGCGTGCAGGCAAAGCCAAGCAAGCTAAATAAGGAGAGCAAGTGTCTCCGTGGCGAGAGGCGACGGGTTAACCGGTTCGTTAAGCGCCTCGAAGAGCTCGCGTGGTACACATGAGGTGAGAAACTGGGCAAACTCGGCAACGGTGATATCGTACATGCCGCTCTCGAAGTTGTTAGACATGTTCGTCTCGAGATACGGAAGAGCCTCGATTTGGAACGCAAGCGTCTTGGTGAGCTCGAGCCCCTTCCATTCCACGATGGTCTCGGTCAGGTTCCGATGCCGGTGCCTGATGAAGAAGGGTGAGCCGGCACTGTAATCGCGACTCAGTCCGCCTTTGGTGAAGAGGTGCTTATGCTTGTCCATGAAGTGCGTCGTGATGAGGTTGCCCTCAACCCAAGTGAGCGTGCGCCCGATTTGGTCGATTCCGTTCGCGTAGCACTGCATGGAAAGCCAGGTAACAACATCGTTCAAGTCAGCAAAGTGATAGTAGAATCCAGACCGGCTTATGCCTGCGAGCCTCGTTACCTCCTCTACCTTGACCTCATCGAAATCCATGACAGAGCATAGCGTGTTGAGCTGTGCGGCTATCTTGAGTTTAGTTTGATGCGATCGTGAATAGACGTTTTCCGTATCTCCGTTTCCCATGGCATCCCCCTCCATTGCCATATCCTATGCAATTATAGAAACGCAGTAAACGAAGCGCAGAGTGAAAAGAGCAACAACGCTTGCAAACGCATCAGGAACTGTACATAACATCCTTTTTGTTCAGTTTCTGATATGACAGAACGCCTTTGCCGCCGGCATATGGTACTGCCCTCATTTGAAGCGCACGAAGCCCATCACGATGGTTCCGAAAATCCCGATGGCTCCGAGCACCACGCCCGCAAGCAACCATTGTGAGAAGTCGCTTCCGAGCAAAAGCTGTATGAGGAAAGTACCGAGGAACTGCCCCGTGCACTGGACAAGCGTGAGGACGCCCATGCCCTTGGAGACGAGCTGCGGATTGGGTATGACCTCGATCCATGCGGCTATGAGCAGGCCTATGCACGCAAGTCCCATGACACCGAGCACGACGGCGGCAATCCAGAATGCCGGACCCGTCTGCGTATACATCACGAAGACACACGGTCCGAGAGCCGACATGGTGATGATGAGGAGCTGCTTCACATGTCCGACTCTGCCGGCGAGAGCGCCGATGAGCGGAGTGCTCACGAGAGATATGAGCGAGGGAAGCGTGGTTGCAAAACCCGATTCCTGAAGCGTGAAGCCCTTTTCGGGCAGCTGTAAGACAGAGGGAAGCATCCCCAGAATCGCAAGCATGATGAGGTTGAAGGCCAGAAAACCGACGAGGAACAGGACGACGTTCGGGGTGAGCAGGTCACGATAGCGGGTATGCCCCTGTTCGGTGGCAACTGATGTGCCCCGTCCTCCTGCATTGGTCCTCATATTGGCCGGGCTCTTGATGCAAAAGAGCAGGAGAAGGGCCGCGAGGGCCGCGATGATGGCGAATGCGAGCCAGACCCCCTCGAAGCCAGCAACGCCAAAGATATGCGGAGTCAGCACGGAAGCTATGACGGCGCCTCCGTTGCCCCAGCACCCCCAGATTCCCGTTGCCAATGCCGTCTTTCTCGGATCGACGCACTGCTGGATGGCAATGGGTCCGCATGTCGTGATGAAAGTCAGGGAGATACCCTCAATCGCACGTGACACGATGAGAACGACGCCGTTTTCACCCGAGAGCATTCCTATGAGGGAACCGATGATGATGAGGCCTGACGATGCGAGCATGACACGCTTGAAGCCGAAGCGTTCCGCGAATCCGCCAGCCGGTAGCGCGAAGAATATCCCGACGAGCGTGAAGATCGACATGACCCAGGCCGCGCCTTCGGCATTAAGCGAGAAACGCGGCGCAATCGTGATGAGCAGCGTCGATGCCTTGTACTGCGCGCACGCTGCCGACAGGCCGACAGCGAGTAACACGAAACCGACGACAACGGCACTTTGGTACCTGCGTTTTACCTGTTGAGTATTGTTCTCGTTCATGATTCCCCTTTCGTCTCGGCATAGTTCTACCGAATGGACGAGGGGAACATGGAGATGGCGTCTCGACAATACTTCCCAAACGTCTAGTTACCGTAGACGTCAGCTCCCGTTTGAGGAAATCTTGGGCATGGGCGTGAAGTAAACGCATCGTTCGTGTTCGGCAAGCGGAGCTCCACCCTTGCGACCGCACGGATTGGCGCACGTCTCCCCCACTCGCGTGCAAAATGCCGGTACGGGAAGCTTGCGAGGCGGGAGCTGCGTGCCGCACCTCCTGCACAGCTCGTAATCACCTCGTATGGGATCATTCATCGTGCCGCATGCTGGGCATTCGAGCAGCGGTTCCCGAGGCGGTTTGCACTTCCCGCAGTAGGGGTTGCACACATGCATGGAAGTCGACATCGATTCACACCCTCAATACCAAGACACTGTCGTAGCCATCTCTCATACTACTGAAAGACTACTGAAAGCAAACGTCCGTCCTTCCTTTTCGAGGAATCAAAACTGCACATGAAATGCCACATTGTCCAGCTACCTTATACATACATATCACATGACGCACATGCACTGTAAATGCGTCAAACGCTGTAGATTGCGCCCCTCCTCCATGCCTCCATATCCTCGATACAAAGGCGCGTCGTATCGATGCGACGCGAAAATCGAGGAGAAGAGAGGGAAGACATGGCTAAACCGTGGATTCGCGAAGAGGACGGCGAGACCATTATCCGGTCTTGTGCGTGGTCGCCTCCGGGATGCCATCCCGTCGGATGCGGCGTTCAGCTTCATGTAAAGGATGGGAAGCTCGTTGAAGTCGAGGGCGACCCCGAACATCCCATCACGAAGGGCGCGCTCTGCCCACGTTGCTTGGCGCTCACCGATGTGACGTATCACAAGGACCGCATAACCAAACCCCTGAAGCGTGCGGTGGAAGATCGCGGCAAGGACAAATGGGAGGAGATCTCCCTCGACGAGGCCTTCGACATTCTCGAGGAGAAGACGCGCTACTTCACCGATACCTATGGCCCCGAGTCGATCATCGTCTTTTGCGGCACGGGTCGCGAGGCGACCAAGTACCATAACGAACTCGCGTTCATGGGTTTCGGTACCCCGAATGCCTGCTATGCTCAGTCAGGATGGGCGTGTTACGCGCCACGCGTCTCGTCCATGGCCTACCTGATGGGCGGCGGCTATCCCGAGGTCGACTATGCCGCACGTTATCCAGACCGCTATGACCATCCCGGCTGGACCGCGCCCAAGTACGTGATGCTCTGGGGCAAGGAACCCCTGGCCTCTAACCCCGACGGTTTCTGGGGCCATGCGATCATCGACATGATGAAGGACTGCGGCACCAAGCTCATCATGGTCGACCCGCGCGTCACCTGGCTCGCGACACGTGCCGACTACGTCTTGCAACTTCGTCCGGGCACGGATGCTGCCATGGCGCTCGGCCTGCTCAACGTCATCATCAACGAGGACCTCGTCGACCATGACTATATCGACAAATGGTGCTATGGATTCGACGAGCTCAAGGAACGCGTACAGGACTACCCGCCCGAGAAGGTTGCGGAGATCTGCTGGGTTGATGCCGAGGACATCATCGGCGCGGCTCGTGCATTCGCGACGAACAGCCCAAGTTCCATTGGCTGGGGTCTCTCGGTTGACCAGAACCCCAATGGCATCCAAGTTGGCCATGCCCTGCTTTCCATGATGGCAATTACCGGTAATCTCGACACTCCGGGTGGCAATACCCTTGGTTTGCCCATCGAGGATGACACGAACGTTGACATGATCAATCGCGCCATGGAGGCCGGCACCGTCACGCCCGAGCTCTTCGAAAAGCGCATCGGCGCCAAGGAGTTCCCCTTCGTCTGCCAGCTCATGTCGACCAATCATCCGGACTCGGTGCTCGATACGCTGGAATCCCAGGAGCCGTATCGCCTGCGCATGGGCGTGTTCCAGAGCTCGAACGTGGTCGGCGGTGCTATCACGGCGGCCCAGACACGCTGGCTCAACGCGATGAAGGAAAGCTTCGAGTTCTGCGTCGCAACCGAGCTCTTTCACAATCCGACGACGATGGCGCTCTGCGACCTCGTCATTCCGCTCAAGACCTATGCCGAGCACAATTGCCTCGTCGAGTCGCATTACGGCTTCAACGTCGCGTTCGAGGGCGCCTGCAACAAGGCACTCGACGTGGTCGAGGGCGTAAGCGACCTCGAGTTCATGATGAAGATCGGCGAGCGCATGTTCCCCGAATACTGGAAACAGTATGACGGTGTCGAGGACTACATGACGAAGGTCGAGATTCCCGGCGACATGACCTGGGACGAGCTGCGTAGCCAAGTGGTCCATCAGACAGAGGAGATTTACCACAAGGAATCCAAGGGTCTCATGCGCGCCGATGGCGAGCCGGGCTTCCAGACGACGACCGGCAAACTCGAGCTCTACTCGTTTGCCTACGAGGCTTTCGGCGACGATCCGCTCCCCTACTTTGTCGAGCCACCCCAGAGTCCCGTCAGCACGCCGGATCTCTATGCGGAGTACCCGCTCGTGCTCACCACCGGCGGCCGCAAGAACACCTTCTTCCATTCCGAGCATCGCCAGATCGAACGCCTGCGCGAGATCAATCCCTGGCCGACCGTCGAGATCAATCCCGAGACGGCTGCCGAGCTCGGCATCACGGATGGCGAGTGGGTCTGGATCGAGAACTGGATCGGACGTGTCAAGTCGATGGCTGACGTGACCAACGCGGTCAAGCCGGGCGTCGTGCACGAGCACCATGGCTGGTGGATGCCTGAGGATGATGGCGAGGAGCCGAATCTCTTCAGCTTCAGGACCTACAACATCAACGCGATCATGCCCCATAAGGTCATCGGTAAGCTCGGCTTTGGCAATACCTTCAAGTGCAGCCTGTGCAAGATCTATCGGGTCACGGACGAGTAGGAGACGGACATGAACGGACTTCTTATCAATTACGAGTACTGTTCCGGCTGCCGCTCCTGCGAGCTGGCATGCAAGAACGCCCACGACATTCCCCTCGGGATGTGGGGCATCAAGGTCGCGAGCGATGGTCCTTGGAAGCTGCCTGACGGCTCATGGCATTTCGACCACGTGCCTATTCCCACGGAGCTATGCGACCTGTGCGCCAAGCGCGTTGCCAAGGGCAAGATGCCTGCATGCGTCCAGCATTGCCAGGCGCATGTCATGGAATACGGAGCACTCCCGGACCTCGAGAAACGAGCAGAGCAGCTCGGTCGCAAGGCCGTGATCTTCAGGCCGTAAAGCCAACAGCATGCCGGTGGCACACACGCGCTGCCGGCATGCCCATGAAACGTGACACGCGACTGCTCGGATTCTGCGGTTTCTCGAACAGTCACCGTCGCAAATCCATCAAGGAGGGTGAGTAAGAATGACAGACCTGAGCAAGGAAGAGCTGCGCCTCCAACAGGAGCGCGAGTTCAAATCACCATACAGATGGGTCGCCCTTGCCTGCATCGGCCTCATGCATGCGGTGCTCATGGGTACCATCAACCAGCCGGCGGCCTTCGCGGAAGTCATCATCGGTCAGATGGGAGCCGACACCGCGATGTTCGCTCAGATATGCACGGTGGGCTTCCTCACGGGCGCCATATTCTCGATACCAATGGGTATCCTGGCAGACAAGTGGAGCGTCTCCAAGACGATGGGGCTTGGCCTCGTCATCACGCTCATCGGGGCAATCTGGCGCTGCTTCTGCGCGGATCCCATTACCTTGTACATCGCCTGTTTCATCATGGGCATGGGGCTTGCGGGCATGAACTCCAACTCCCCCAAGTTCCTCAAGTCGTGGTTCGGCTTTCGTCGCGTCACGACGGCCATGGGTATCTACGTCGGTTGCGCTGGTATTGGCGTCGCAGTATGCATGGGCACCATTGGCATCTTCGGATCAATGTTTAACACTTTCGTGTTCAATGCAGTACTTGTCGCCATAGCAACGGTCGTGTGGTTCATTTTCGGGCGCACGCCAAAGGCGGTGCAGATGGACAGCGAGGAATTCAGCGTCAAAGCCGTCAAGGCGTGTATGACGAACAAGATTCTCATGGTCACCTCGCTCGCGATGGTGCTCTTCATGAGCGTTCAGGTAACGTACCAGGCACAGGCAGCCGCCGCGTTCCAGTTCATCGGCATCAACCCGGTCGAGGCTGCCGGCTGGTCCTCCATCGCCTCCCTCATGGGTATCCCGGGCAACTTCATCTGGACCTGGGTCGGTGACAAGGTTGGGCGTATCAAGGCAGTGCTCATCCCAATCGCCATGGTGGGATGCATCTGCTTCACGGCATCTTGGTTCATGGGCACCGGCCCCATCGTGCTCGTGCTCATCTGTCTTGGTTACTTCTTCGGCTTTGCCTCGTGCGCGTTCATGAAGAGCTGCGTTGGCAAGATCCCGACTATCAAGCGCGAGTACATGGGTACGGCTGGTGGCATCCAGACCTTCTTCCAGAACCTCGGCGCCTACATCATTCCGAGCTTCATCCTGGCACCGTTGTGCGGAGGAAACTATGTCACGATGTTCCTCATGGTAAGCGGCATCATGCTGCTCGGCATCCTTGTCGTCGCCTTCCTGCTCCCCGAACTCGGCGCGAAGGGCAAGCTTGCACAGGAACACGCCGACCTGCTTGATTCGTAACTTGCTACGTCTTGCGTTGCAGATTCGTTTCCGTGTGCCGAATACGATTCGCAACGCAAGGCTCGAACCTTTTTCTCATGGCCCCGTACCCCCAATGCGGGGCCATACCTTTTCCGAAAACCATACTCTGCCGAATTACCATTTGATCTCGGAAGTGCTTCGCAGCAGCCACTTTCCCTTGCGGTCGGAACCGACGTGCTCGATAAACCCGCCTTCGCGAAGCTCTCTGAGAATTCGCTGAACCTGTCTGCTCGACAGGCCCATGATCTGCGCGAGCGAGGAAGCAGTGCTGGCCGGCTGGTAGTACAAGATGCCAAGCATCTCCTCTCCCCGTTTGACATCGAAGGGGTAAGGTCCCTCGTCAGGAGCACCTTGCAGCAAGAACGCAATGCGTTTCTCGAGCTCTTCATGAAGACAATCCAGAAAGAGGTCCATGAATGCCGTGGCATCACCGTCTACCTGCCACGCCTCGAGACTGCCTTTGTATTCGGCGCTATGGTCCACCTTGATGCTGACAGGTGGATAGGCGCATGTTCGGAGCTGGGCGTTCATCCAAAGCCGTCCTGTCCTGCCATTCCCATCGGCAAAGGGATGGATGTTCTCGAGACAGGCGTGGAACCAGGGGATGATGAGAAGCGGGTGCGTGTCCGTGCGCAGCTCCGTAGAGCGGAAGAATAGGTTCGTCACTTCATCGCGAACTTTCGCAGGGCTTGTTGGAACGGTGCGTGATGCCCTGATGATGGCAGGCGCGCTTCGATACATGCCGCGCGCGGCAGGCTGCAGGTCGAGCGCACAACGTTCGTGAAGATCACGAAGCTGCGCTTCGCCAAGTGGGATGCCGTTAATTACGAGCTCGTCAGCATACGCTGCCCCCTCGAAGATTCCTCGTGCCGCGATCTGCTCACGTCCCGGTTTTCCCTCGACGAACTCGCCTTCGTAGATGATCTCGGTATCGGCAAGCGTGAGCGTGGAGCCCTCGATGGCATTGGAGTTATATGCCATGCGCACGAGAAAGTCCTCGTCATAGCTCTGCTGGGCAAGGCGCATCGCACTGTCCTTGGGGTACAGGCAACGCCATTGACGCGCGAGCCTGTCGAGATCGGCAAGCCTTTCTTCGAAGGTCGATATTTCCTGCGGTAGTTCCAGCATACTTTCATCCTAAAAGAAGAATGTCGTAGTAAATATATTTTCTACGACATTCTAACACGAGAACATAAATTACCCCCTTGCACCATCTGCGCCGATTGGTATAATTGCCCTCGCGTCTTTTTCGACGACCCATGGGGATATAGCTCAGCTGGGAGAGCGCATGACTGGCAGTCATGAGGTCAGGGGTTCGAACCCCCTTATCTCCACCAAAGACCACAGGGGCCACTCGGCCCCTTTTTCTTTGCCAGCGCGTATAATCCATGACGATACCGGAGGCTTCCATGATCCGTCTCGTTGACATGCACATGCACGCGGGCTTCGCAGATGACCCTGCGACGTTCGCACATGCGCTTGCCAGCGCGGGCATCGCCTCCTTCGCCAACACCGTCACCCCCGCCGAATACGAGCGCCTTTCCCCTGCGCTTGCCAACATCCCCACCATGCGTCTCGGGCTCGGCCTGCATCCCTGGTGGATCGGCACGCCCGAGCTCGGCGCGCTTGACTACGCGCTCGATGCCTTCGAGACGCAGCTTGCCGTCACGCGCTTCGTCGGCGAAGTCGGCCTCGACTTCTGGCCTACCCGTGCCCACACGAAGGATGAGCAGATCGATGCCCTCACGCGCATCGTGCGATGCTGTGCCGTGACAGGCGGAAAGCTCGTCTCCTTGCATGCGGTGAAGGCCGAGCGCGAACTGCTCGATATTCTCGAATCATCCGGATGCCTTGATAACTGCACCTGCATCTTGCATTCGTACGCCGGCTCCTCGGATCAGCTCACGCGCGCAATCGAGGACGGTTGCCTCTTCTCGCTCGGAAGGCGCACGCTATCGACCAAGCGCGGGCGCGAGTACACGCGCATCCTGCCCGAAGACCGCCTGCTCGTCGAAAGCGATCTGCCTGCATCGCAAGGCGCTCCCGCAAACGCAGATGGGATAGCCTCGGAACTCGAATGGGTCATCGACGAACTTGCCCACATTCGCGAAACCGAGCCCGAGCGCCTGCGCGAGGCAATTAACGCGCGCAGTGAGGCCCTTCTAGGCATCTGAGGTCGACCTGCACGTCATCCTTTGGGATGCGCGTGGCATCGAAGATATCGAGCAGCTCGGACGCGCCCATGCTCTCCCCCACCTCGACCTGTCCCGCAAGATACGCGAGATAGCCGACGATGGCTTCGGGGACAACGCCCCGTGCGCGCATCCCCGCGATGGTGCTATCGCCATCGCGCTTGGACAGACGTCGGCCATCGGGGGCGAGAAGCAGCGGATGATGCGCGAACTTGGGCACGGGCGCATCGAGCAGTTTGTAGAGCAGTACCTGGCGTGGCGTCGAGGAGAGCAGGTCGCTCCCCCGCACGACCTGCGTCACGCCCTGGGCGATATCATCGACGACGCAGACGAGCTGGTAGGCGAACACGCCATCGCTGCGACGCAGCACGAAATCCCCGCACTCGCTCGCGAGATTCTGCGCATACGGCCCCTGGATCGCGTCGACGAACGATATCGTCTCGTCGGGAACGTGTAGGCGCAGTGCGTGTCGGCGCTCGAGTGCCAGCGCGTCGCGCTCGTCCGGATCCATCGAAAAGCAGGTTCCGGCATACAGGGGCGTGCCATCCGAGGCATGGGGTGCGGACGCGGCATGCAAATCGGCGCGTGAGCAGAAGCAGGGATACAGCTCGGCCTTGTCCGCGATATGGCCGAGCGCTACCTCGTAGGCGGCCACGCGCTCGGTCTGCACGAAAGGCTCGCCGTCCCATTCGATGCCGAGCCAGCGAAGGTCGTCGAGGACGCCTTTGACGTAGGCGGGATTCTGGCAGCGTTCGTCGAGGTTCTCGAGGCGCACGACGAATTCCCCGTTTTCCGAACGCGCGAACGCCCAGGCGAGCAACGCCGAAAACGCGTTTCCCAAGTGCATGAGCCCGCTGGGACTTGGGGCGATGCGCCCGACGATGCGTCCATCACGACCCATGAAACTCCCCTATTCGACGTAGGTCGCGCTCACGTTGTAGGGTAATCCCGACGGCATGGGCTCGATCTGGATGTCGGATTCGGCCGCAAGGCCCCGCAGCCATTCGTCAAAGAGCTGGTCGGCCTTGGCCTCGGTCGCGTCGATGACGATCTGGTCGTATATCTCGCGCGGCATCGTCGCGAGGACGACCGATTCCCCACCCGCACCGACGTTGAAGGCGGCGTCGCAGAAGATGAGCGTCCATGCGCCGTCCGCGTAGACGGGCTCGGACACGGTGCCGACCTCGAGGGCGTTGGCTGCCTGGATGTATTCGCCACCCATGACGTCACGATTGGCCGGAAGGGAGTTCCACCCGGCATGCACGGCGTCGCCGATGCGCTCGAACTCGCCGAGCGTCACGCGCTCGCCGGAAGCCGCAAGGCGACTGCGGGCCTCCTGGGCATCTTGCTGCGAGGCGAAGGTGATGTAGTAGGTGTCCTTGCCGTTATAGGTCGAGGCCGACTCGTTCGCCTGGGCCTGCACCTCGGCCTCGGTAGGCGCGACGGCATCGATGACCATGGAACGCAACTGCTCCTCGAGAAGGCGATTGAGCTCGTTCTCGCGCCAGGATTCCTCGTCATAGCCGTAAGATGCCAGGACGCTATCCCAGGAGTTCTCCCCGTAGCGCCGCTCGTAATACTCCTTTTCCTGCCTGATGACATCGTCGAGGTCGGTATCGCCTATCTGGATTCCGAGCTCGGCGCATTTCTGGCGTATGAGCTCCTGGGGAATGAAGACGGTGTCGAGCACGTAGCTGCGAAGGGTCTCCGAGGTGTAGCCGTTCGACTTGAGGAACTCCGCCCAGGCGGAATCGGTCTCGTACTGCGCGTTCTTGCCGCGAAAGTCTTCGATGAACTCGGTGACGTCATCCTCTTCGATGGCAACGCCGTTGACGTTCATCTTGAGCACGATGACGAAAAACAGGTTGAGGATCACGTTCAGAACG
>OGRN01000999.1_pt1 | contig 25773 bp, 19 predicted proteins | sample 1553401 | NCBI WGS metagenome assembly OGRN01 (sample SAMEA2580096, study PRJEB22360) | human gut metagenome | biome: human gut; feature: human-associated habitat; material: faeces | place: Denmark | collected 2008/2010 | reverse complement strand
CCGGCGATAGCCATCACCGCCCCTACGGAGAGATCAATCCCACCGGTGGCGATAACCAGCGTCATGCCAATCGCCAGTAGCGCAACGGGGGCCGCACGGTTAAAAATGTCGATAGGGCTACCGAACAAACGCCCATCCTGAAGCACCACCTGCCAGAAATGCGGGGCCACCAGGCTATCAACCAGCAGCACCAGCAACAGTGCCGCCAGCTGCGGCATTCCTGTTGGCCAGCGAAAACGCCTTTTCGGCGGCGTAGTGGCCGGGAGAGATTGAGGCATCACACTGTTCTCCTTACGCCGCAATGGCGTTCATGATCGCCGGAACGGAAAGCTCTGCCAGTGGGATCTCCGCTACCTGTTTGCGATCGCGCATGATAATCACCCGGTCGGCATAGCCCACCAGCTCTTCCAGCTCGGAGGAGATCACCAGCAGCGCCAGCCCATCGGCGCACAGCGTTTCAATCAGGCGGATGATCTCGGCGTGGGCACCAACATCAATTCCGCGCGTTGGCTCGTCGAGAATCAGAAATTGCGGTCGGGTCAGTAGCCAACGTGAAAGCAACACTTTTTGCTGATTGCCGCCGGAGAGAAATTCAATCGGTTGTTCGGTGGAAGGTGTGCGAATGCCAAGCTGGCGGATAAAGCGTTCGGCAATCTCTTGCTGCTCTTTGCGGGAAATAGGTCGTAACCAGCCGCGCTGGGCCTGGAGAGCGAGGATGATATTTTCCCGCACCGAGGCGGCGGCGATAATGCCATCGGTTTTCCTGTCTTCCGGGCAGAAGCCAATGCCCAGTACCGAAGCCTGATGTGGCGAGCGTAGCGTTTGCAGTTTGCCTTTGATCAACGCCGTGCCGCTATCAGCAGGTTTGATACCGAAGATCACTTCGGCGGTTTCGGTACGTCCTGATCCCAGCAAGCCTGCCAGACCGACGATCTCGCCGGGGCGTACTTCGAGATCAAACGGCGCGATCGTTCCTTTTTTGCCGTAATTTTTGAACGCGGCAACAGGTTTGTCGCTCAGCAATGTTCTCCCGGCACGCTGAAGCGCGTGGGTGTCCAGTTCACGCCCCAGCATCATTTTTACCAGTTCGATCTGCGGTAGCTCGCGGGTTTCCCGACAGCCCACAAAACTGCCGTTACGTAAGACGGTGATCCGATCGCTAACCTGATAAACCTGATCGAGAAAATGAGTGACGAAGATCAGGCTGACGCCGCGATCGCGAAGCTGACGCATCAGGCCAAACAGTAACTCTACTTCCTGAGTGTCGAGACTGGCGGTGGGTTCATCGAGGATCAGCACTTTGGCGGAGAGATCGATAGCCCGGCAAATGGCGACGATTTGCTGCATCGCGACTGAAAAGCGGTTGAGCGGTTCGCGCACGTCGAGGGAGAAACCGTAAGATGCCATCAGTTCGGTGGCGCGCTTTTCCATCTCTTTACGGCGTAGAAGGCCGAAACGTTTGGGTTCGCGACCTATGAATAGATTATCAGCGACCGACATATTGGGTAGCAGGTTGACTTCCTGATAGACGGTGCCGATGCCGAGTTGTTGTGCGTGGGCGGTGTTTTTCGGTGAGATAGCCTGGCCTTCCAGCCAGATAGTGCCGCGATCGGCGTGGTATACACCGGTTAATGCTTTGATTAGCGTCGATTTTCCCGCCCCGTTTTCACCGAGCAGCGCCATGATTTCGCCACGGCGCAGGCTGAAATTAACGTTATCTAACGCTTTGACGCCGGGGAAAAATTTACTTAATCCTTCGGTGCGGAGGATTTCCTGGTGTTGGTCGGTCGTCATGGTTTCCCCCGGTGTAAAGCGTGCTCCCAGTAGGCATGATAAGACGCGGTAAGCGTCGCATCAGGCTTCAGCGCACAACCGCCGGATGCGGCGCGAGCGCCTTATCCGGCCTACGAATCGGCATCAGGCATAGCAACCCTCAATACCCCATATTTTTCTTCTTCTCTAACTCTTCTTTTGCGGTATCAGGCAGATAAAGGGTGGATTTGGTTAACGTCAGCTTTTCAGGCATGGTGCCGTCTTTTTTGTATTTCTCCAGCGCATCGAAAGCAGGCCCTGCCATGTTCGGCGTCAGTTCAACGCTGGCGTTCGCTTCGCCATCAATCATCGCTTTGTAGATGTCCGGCACGCCGTCGATAGAGCCTGTCAGGATATCTTTGCCCGGTTTCAGGCCCGCTTCTTTAATTGCCTGAATTGCACCAATCACCATGTCATCGTTATGGGCGTAAACCATGCAGATGTTTTTGCCGTTGTTTTCCGCTTTGATAAAGCTCTCCATCACTTCTTTGCCTTTGCTGCGGGTGAAGTCACCTGACTGCGAGCGGATAATTTTGATATTTGGCGCATTCTTAATGGCTTCGGCAAAGCCTTTCTTACGGTCAATGGCGACGCTGGCCCCAACGGTGCCCTGCAGCTCCACCACGTTGCATGGTTTGCCATTCACTTCTTTTACCAGCCAGTCACCGATCAACTTGCCTTCGAGGATGTTGTCGGCAGTAACGGTGGTCATATAGAGAGATTTGTCTTTCACATCGATGGAACGGTCAAGCAAGAAGACCGGGATTTCGGCATCTTTCGCCTCTTTTAATACCGGCTCCCAACCGGTCGCTACCACTGGAGCGATAAAGATCGCATCCACCCCTTGCGCGACGAAGGAACGTACCGCTTTAATCTGGTTTTCCTGCTTTTGCTGACCATCGGCAATTTTCAACGTAATTCCGCGCTTTTCGGCTTCACTTTTCGCCACATTGGTTTCTGCGGCGCGCCAGCCGGATTCCGATCCGACCTGCGAAAATCCTACGGTTAATGGAGCGGCCAACGCCATAGACGACATGGCTGCCGAGACTGCAGAGACTACAAGTAAGCGTTTCCACATAGGGTTGTCCTCGTCGGGGTAATTATTATTGGTGAAAAGATGTTCGCGAAAAAACTATAGACAATTCGTTATGTAACGGATTGCGTTACATCACACTTCAAAAAAGTAAATAAAACGTTAATCACAAGTTTGTAATCGCTTTCATCTCACTATGAAAAATGCGGCTACGGTTATGGATTTTCCTGCTCTGTATACCGTCTTAAAACTGTCGAAAAAGGAAAATGAAGACGAAAACAAGCGAAGACATTCGGCGCGAGTTGGCTATAATACTCGGCACTTGTTTGCCACATATTTTTAAAGGAAACAGACATGAGCTTACTCAACGTCCCTGCGGGTAAAGATCTGCCGGAAGACATCTACGTTGTTATTGAGATCCCGGCTAACGCAGATCCGATCAAATACGAAATCGACAAAGAGAGCGGCGCACTGTTCGTTGACCGCTTCATGTCCACCGCGATGTTCTATCCGTGCAACTACGGTTACATCAACCACACCCTGTCTCTGGACGGTGACCCGGTTGACGTACTGGTCCCGACTCCGTACCCGCTGCAGCCGGGTTCTGTGATCCGCTGCCGTCCGGTTGGCGTACTGAAAATGACCGACGAAGCCGGTGAAGATGCGAAACTGATTGCTGTTCCGCACACCAAGCTGAGCAAAGAATACGATCACATTAAAGACGTTAACGATCTGCCAGAGTTGCTGAAAGCGCAAATCGCTCACTTCTTCGAGCACTACAAAGACCTCGAAAAAGGCAAGTGGGTTAAAGTTGAAGGTTGGGAAAACGCAGAAGCCGCTAAAGCTGAAATCGTTGCTTCCTTCGAGCGCGCCAAGAATAAATAAGTTCTTCTGGCGCAATAACCCTGAACACCGGGCTTCGGTTAGTAAGGGTTTTTTTATGCCCGCAATTTATAAACTCTCTACTCCACTATTATTATTTTCAGCAGTTGAAAGGCTTGAACGGTAAGAACAAGCTAAGCTCGACCACCATTTTGCTGTTCATAGCCACTTGCTGGAAGTTAGCCGGCCTCACTCATACTCACCGTTCAAAGCGTGTCCCCGTTTTACCCCTGTACATTTGTTAACGCCAGCAGAGTTTTTTATGCGATTGCAGATATGGAAAGCGGCCCGGAGAGAAAAGCAAAAGATGGGAAAGTTACAAAAAAAAATCGCGAGATACATCGCATAAAACAACGCCACCCGCAGGTGGCATTGGTTGAGCTGTATTAGCGCAGACCTGATCTGACAGTTACCCGTTATTTATTACCCGTCTTTACCGCTGATTGCGCTTTAAGCTTTTGCATTCTCGCCCAGGCTTCCGGGGCATATTTTTCTATATATTGTTGCGATAATAATTCAGCCTGTTGCAGTTGTTTAGCTGTCAGTTTTTTCTCTGTAATGTTGCGGTTTTCTGTACCAAAAAGATTCATATCATTGGTCGATGCGGTATCGAACCACGCCCAGGCCTGCACATAATCACGTTCTACGCCCAAGCCATAATAATAGATTTCACCTAATTGTACCTGCGCTGCACTTAATCCTTGCTCTGCGGCTTTTCGCATCCAGATTGCGGCCTGTTGCTCATCTTTTTTAACACCTTTTCCCTGGAGTAAAGCATTACCCAAATTAAATTGCGCCGCTTTCTCACCCTTTGCGGCGGCCTTGCGAAACCATTCCACCGCCTTTTTATGTTCTTCTTCTGAACCAAGTCTGAAGTAAATAGCGCCGAGATTAGCCTGTGCGGTAGCATCCCCCTGTTCTGCCGATTTCGTGTACCAGGAGATGGCTTGTTCTCGATTTTTTGCTACACCTTCTGCGCCTTTATCATACAGATGTGCCAAATAATACTGACCATCGGAATTTCCCTGTTCTGCCGATTTACGGTACCACTCCAGTGCTTTTAACGGCTCTTTCGCTCCCGCTAAACCTTGCTCCAATATATATCCCAGACGAAACTGCGCAATAGAATTTCCCTGCTCTGCCGACTGGGAAAATAATACCCGTGACTGAGTGTAATCCTGAGTAACACCGATACCGAAATAGTACATATCGGCTAAATGAAGCTGCCCCAACTCGTCGCCTGATGTCGCTGATTTTCGATACCATTGTGCCGATATGGCATCGTTTCTTTCAACGCCTAAACCTCTGGAATACATATAACCAAGCTGGTTACAGACGTTACCTTGTTCCGCTGCTTTGCTATACCACTCACGTGCCATAACGTAATCCCGCGTCACACCATCGCCTTCAAAATATGCATCTCCCATACTTTGCTGGCCGCTGTCACGACCTTGCTCTGCTGCCAGGCGAAACCATTTCACAGATTCGGCTTTATCAACCTTCACGCCATTACCTTCATGGTACATTACACCCAGATTCTGCTGCGCTTGCGGAAGCCCCTTCAGTGCCGCTTTTTTGTACCAGATAACCGCCTGAGCATAATCTTGCGGCACACCTTCACCGTTCATATAGCGTAACCCCAGTACAAATTCTGCCGGGGTGTATCCCTGCTCTGCGGCACGGCGAAACCAGTCCATCGCCTGGGTGAGATCCTTTGTCGTTTCATTACCCTGAAAATAGCGATATCCCAGCTCCAGCTGTGCTTTAGCTTCTCCACTTTCAGCTTTTTGCTTTAATTGTTCGAGATTGACATTTCCCAGAGCGGGAAGAGAAACGAGAGCAAACAGTCCTGTCAGCATTACAGCCAGAAGAGATTTTTTCATTGTGGTCGCGTCCTTGTTGAGCGTGCCAGGTGTTTATAACACTGCGCAACAAATCAGCATTTAAGAAAAGATAAGAATGGCGTCAAATTCGGAATATATTCAGGCTGGTGGATAAAACAACGCCACCCGAAGGTGGCGTGCTTTTATTATTACTTATCCCTGTCTAACCAGTCGCCGCTTTCAATTAGCTTTAATCCATCGACGGGTCGTTGATAAACGTACATCCATGCACTCCCGTACGGCGTCTGAATCAACTGGCGCGCGTATTCACCGCCCCTGGTGCGCAAGGCATCAAGTTCGGCCAGCGTGGCGTTGTCAATACGATAAACTTCACCGTGTACTGTTCCGTTCCCCGGAACTGCGCCTGGATAGTGGCCCAGGCTATACAACTGGTAGTTATCAATACTGAAATCGCCCAGTAACTGGGCATTGGTCATCCAGTGACTGTTGCCTTGTTTGTGGCGTAAACTGCCGTAGACAAATATTCGCATTGCTAAAACTCGAACTGATAGAGCAAATCCAGTGCCTGGTCTACACCAGACACGGCTTCCAGATATAGCTTAGGCATCAGGCGATAACGTAACGTGAGTGTTGCTATAGAGTCAAATATACCCACGCCGTATTTCACTTGCAGGCCTGGCAATACATAGCCGCTGACCACCACCTGGGAGGAGTCGCCAACTCCCTCGGTGTCGAGCGCTAAATTGCTTACGCCAAACGTCTCGCCGATTTTACCCACAATCTGGCCACTTTGCGCAACCCCCAGGCCAATCAGCATCGAGGTCATCGCCGCGCTGTCGCTCTGATCGCTCTCCAGCCCTTGTCCACGTAGCAAATAAGACAATGCAGCTTGTTGCGACATCGCCGGGTCAGAGAAGATCTCCGCTTTCGGTTCGTCCGCCAGACCAGTGACGCGAACTCCGGCGATGACGTCGTCTTCTGTAGCATCCGGGTTACGAATAGCTTCGATATTAAGATACGGTTGATCTGGCGGACCAGAGAACAGTAGCTCACCCTTACGCACAATCAGATCCTGACCATAGGCATGGAAGCGCCCTTCAGGGATGTTGATCTGCCCGTTCAGGCCCAGCCCTTGTTTGTCCTGAACGACGTTGAGATCGCCCGTCAGCCGCGCTTTCAGGCCAAAGGCGTCAATGCGCACATTGTTGCCAACGTGGACAGTCAGGTTACTGTTAATCGGAATCGACGCCGTTTTCGGCTCTTCCGGTTGCAGGTTATCGTTAAGCATCACCACATCGCTGGAAACGCCTACTGCGCTTTCCGGCAGATCGTGCACCACGATGCGCGCCCACGGAACATCCACGCGACCATCGAGGGTAAACAGGTTTGGTGTAGCCTCGAATACAACATCTGGCGATACATCCATTCGTACCATCGGCGGCACGGTGATACGCACTTTACTGCCCTTCGCTGTTACCCGCGCCCGCCAGTTTTCAATCTGGCTCCAGTCGGCATCACCGTTCAGGTAGATTTCACCCTGCTGGGTCCGCACGGTACCTGCAAGCGTCGAGCGCATACCGTTAAAGTTGACCGCAAGCTGGCTCGGTTGCATATCAAACGGCATAAAGTTGCCGTCGATATCCACCCCCGTAACCTGAAGCTGACCAAACAACTGCGGACTTTGCACATCACCACCCAGACGCAAGTTGGCACTCACCATCCCCGCTGCTTTTTCCCCACGGGTAAAGATGGGGTTTATCATCGCAAGGTTGAAGTTACGGATATTGACGTTGCCACCAAGATTACGGCGGCCTTGCGGATCGGTCACCTGCACCTGACCATCAAACTGGCCGTTATTGGTCAGGCGGATGGTCCAGCCCAATTCGGCACGGTTGTTACGCAACTCCGCCGTCAGATTCAGCGTCTGAAACGCCACGGGCAGCGCCGCATCGTTGACGGTTTGCGTCACCTGCACATTACGCCCCGAAAGAGTGATACTGCCCTGCGGCAGCCCCTCTTTCGTGGTGTCCCAGGCAACGTCCGCTTTACCCGTGAAGATACCGCTGGCCTGAGTGGTTTCTGGCATAAATGGTTTCAGCATGGCCAGGTCGAAGCGGTTGAGATTCACCACCGCACGCCCTTCGGCACCCGCATCGATAGTTTGCGGCACGCACAGTTCCGCATTCGGGTTAAGCCAGCAGTGTGGCCCGATGCTGATTTTTTGCTCCTTATTGCGGTAATCCAGCGCAATATCGCGGGTCAGCGACCACGGGCCGACCGGCGTCTGGAAGCGGGTATTGCTAAGAGTTCCCTTCCAGCGTTCTTCTTTGCGATCAAAACTTCCTGCCAGATTAAGCTGCCCGGAGACAGGCTCGCCCTGAATCCGCAACTGTAGCTCGTGCTGCTTTTCACTGCCTTTGGCATTCAGGGTGACGAGGTTGATATTTACATCCGGTTGCGAAATTTGCTCAACGCGTACGTCGAGTTTCCCGGCGATCTGATCGGTGGATTTAATGTCGCCTTCCACGCGAACCTGCGCCACGGAAAGTTCCTGCCAGCGCAGGCCGCGCGCGGTGATATCTGCCAGTAGTTGTGGCGCTTCCACCGTGCCGCGTACTTTCACCAGCCCTTTCGCTGTACCGCCAAGCCCCGGCAGCGCGTTATCCAGCCCCGGCGCGTTGATGGTGGCATCAAGATTGAGATCTTTTACCCCCAGCTCGCCTTTCACTTCGGCACTGTTTGGCCCCAGTTCCAGATGCAGCCCTGGGATCATCCACTGCATATAACTGTTGCCTTTCAGCGTGCCGTCAACGTTCACTTTGTTCTGTTTGACGTTACCGGTCAGCTTCAGTTCTGGCACCTCCATCTGCCAGGTGCCGCCGTACAGGCTACCGCGGGGTTTTATCAAGCCATTGAGTTTCGACGGCCACTCCGGGATCTCTTTGGCGGTGTTAATGCCGTTAAGCGTTAGCTCACCGCGCCAACTAATGGCCTGCTGCCAGTCGAGCAACGCCTTAAGTTCCGTTTTCCCTTCCAGCGCCGCGACGGTAAGTTTGTCGAGATTGACCTGCTGTTCATTACCTTTGGCATCAAGGGTAATGGTGGCTGGCGGGATCTCCTGGCCCTTAACAGCCGTGCGCATAGAGAGCGTGTAATCGGTCATTTTGCCGGTAAGTTTCAGTTTCAGATCATCCGCCTGATACTGCTTCTCACCAGTGAACGGCCAGTAAAGCTGTTTGCTGTTCACTTCCACGTTGAGCGGCAATCCGGCTTCCGCCAGTCGCGTCTGGGCGCGTAAATCCATATCCACCGGACCGGAAAGGTTAACGCCTATCTCCAGCTGTTCGCGCAGCGCACCGCCCACTTTCAGCTTCACCTTTTCACCTTTCAACGGCTCCACGTTCAGTGTGCTGTTGAGGGTGATATCCACCGGCCAGTTGTCTGACAGCTGCGCCGTGCCGCTGGCGTTGACGATCCCTTGACTGGAGTCGATATCCAGGGCGTCCAGTTTAGTATTGCCGTCAATGCTGCTCACTTTCAGCAGCATGGTGCTCACGGTGATGTCCGTGTCGCCCGTCACGCGCAGCTGCTCGCCCTTAAACTCTTCAATGTTCAGGTTAAGCGGCAAATGCACGTCGGTCATTTCCGGCAATACCGGGCGAGAAAAGAGATCTTTCAGCGTTTCGCCGAGCGGCTTTTCCTCCGGCTGTGGATTTTCAATTTTCGGTTCGACCACTTCTTCCTGCGCCGCTTCCGCCACTTTCGGCAAAGCAATCAACAGGCCTTTCAGCGATGTCGGTTTCAGGGTCAGGGTTTTCTCCTGCCAGTTGAGGCCGGAGGTGAAGTCCATCACCGATACCGTGGTGTCATCAATCTTGATGTTGACGTTGTCCAGCGCCACCCGTGTCAGGGTAATGGGATACGGCGTGGAGAGATCCAGCGGACCGCTATCTTCCTCTTCTTCAACCTGTTCAGAAGGAGGCATTTTTTTACTGTCGATGTTGACCTGAATGTCTTTCAGCGCCAGATCATTAATACAAACGCTACTGTTCCACAGGCACTCAAGCCCGACCGCCAGATGCAGATTGCCCGCTTTTACCGCCACGCCTGGCTGCTCATAACGAACGTCAGACAAGGTGAGATCACGCCAGCCGCCGGTGACCTTGCCAATATCCAGTCCTGGCACCCAGCGATCCGCCGCTTTAAATACCAGATGCAGGCCGCTGGTGGTGCCCACCAGAAACGCCACCGATCCCAGCAACAGTAAGATAACGATAACCACGCCGAGGCTGATTTTTTTCCATAAACTCATAATTCTGGCCCCAGACCGATGTAAAACTGTAACCCGTGTTCGTCTTTATCCGCGACCGGCACGGCAAAATCGAGTTTGATTGGCCCGACCGGCGATTCCCAGCGCACGCCGACACCGGTACCGGTTTTAAAGTCGCTGCGGCGAATATCGCTTACCGCTTCGCCGCTATCGACAAACACCGCGCCCCACCATTTTCCGGTCACGTTGTACTGGTATTCCAGCGATCCGGTTATCAGCTTCGAGGCCCCTTTCAGGTCACCGTTGGCGTATTTCGGGGCGATAGATTTGTATTTGTAGCCGCGAATACTGCGATCGCCCCCGGCGAAGAAACGCAGATCCGGCGGTACTTTGTCGAAATCACCCGTTTCAATCCAGCCCAGCGTGCCGCGTGTCACAAAACGATGGCGATCGTACAGTGTGCGGATCCAGACGTTCTGCGCCTGGAAAACGGAGAAATCAACATCCGAGCCCCAGGCCGTGTTGGAGTAGTCGATAGAGTAGCGTTGCGAGTCGCCCCAGGTTGGCATCAGGCCACCACGAGAACGCGTGCGGCTAATCATCACCCCAGGATAAAACAGCATCGTGGTGTTGGTAATTTCACCCTGGGTAAAGTGGTCGAAACTCCAGCGCAGGTTAATGGCACGCTGCCAGCCGCTGGAGAGATCCCAGTAGCGAGAAGCCACCAGCGTAGTGGAGTCAGACTCGGTATCGTTCAGGTCAGTGCGCTTAAAACCGCCCTGCACCAAATAATATTGTTCCAGCGGATTCTTCAGCAGCGGCATTTTATAGCTGAAGTCGAGGATCTGTTCCGGCGCGGAAATACTGGTACTGGTGGTCAAACTGTGACCGTAAGAGTTCATCCACGGCTTTTTCCACGTCGCTTTCACGCGCGGTCCCACGTCCGTAGAGTAACCGACGCCGGTTTCGATGGTGTTTTCTGTTCGCGGCGAAACCACGCCCGTCAATGGTAATACTTTCGTTTCGCGCGCTTTATCAAATTGTGGAGCCACCACCACCGAGTTAAACCAGCCGGTAGCAGAAAGTCGACGGTTCAGTTCTGCCAGATCTTTCGATTCGTACTCATCGCCCTCTTTAAACGGCACCAGATTTTGCAGGTATTCATCGCGGATTTGTGATCCTTCAAAGGTCACATGCCCAAAGCGGTAACGTTCGCCACTGTTATAATCAATATCCCAGAAGGCTTTATGCAGGCCGAGCGCAATGCCCAGCTGTGCTTTGGTAAATTCGCTATCGAAATAACCTTTACGCAACGCAATGCTGGTTAAGGACTTTTTGAAATTTTCATAATCACCCTGGTTCAGTACCGTGCCAATAGCCGGGCGAGTATCGAGCAATTTCAAATAGTCTTTATCGGTCCGCGCGCCGCCGCGCAATACCACATCGGTGCCGCCAATTAACACCGGCACGCCTGGCGTGACTTTGGCGATCAATACCTGCCGCCCTTTCTTTGGCGGTGGACGGAGATCAAATTCAATGGTCGGCTGGTAATAGCCCAGCGCTTTCAGACCTTCGCGGATGGCATCATCGACGCGTGCGCGAAAGCGACGGTCTGGCGTCACTTCATCACTTTCAATCGTAGAAAGCTGCGCGCGAACGTTCTTTTCCAGCTGTCCCGATAACCCCTCGACCTGTAGACGGACGTTCGCGGCGACGGCAGATCCGCTTAAGCAGAGTAAGCTTACACAGCATAACTGTCGGATATAGCGCACATTTTCTCCTGAATATCCTTTTTTCCTGCCCCTGGAACGCCGTTAAACGGCTTAACAAAAATCCAGTAATATGGATTAAAAAGCAGACTAAACCCAAAATATTTCTTATGTTTTACTTTAGACCTATTCACGGTGGTTATTGTGTGCAAATACGCCTCTTGTTACAACCTTAACCCCAATGACCGATTTTCGGGAGAGCGACACCATGAGTTTATTTGATAAAAAGCATCTGGTTTCCCCCGCCGATGCCCTGCCTGGACGTAACACCCCGATGCCCGTAGCCACACTGCATGCGGTCAACGGTCACTCAATGACCAATGTACCTGACGGAATGGAGATTGCCATTTTTGCGATGGGTTGTTTCTGGGGTGTGGAGCGTCTGTTCTGGCAGTTACCCGGCGTTTACAGCACCGCCGCAGGCTATACCGGCGGCTATACGCCAAATCCGACTTATCGGGAAGTGTGCTCCGGCGATACTGGCCATGCCGAAGCGGTGCGCATTGTTTACGATCCATCCGTCATCAGCTATGAGCAGTTGCTACAAGTATTTTGGGAGAATCACGATCCCGCCCAGGGAATGCGTCAGGGCAATGACCACGGCACGCAGTATCGTTCAGCGATTTATCCGCTGACCCCAGAACAGGATGCCGCCGCTCGCGCCAGTCTGGAACGTTTTCAGGCGGCGATGCTTGCCGCCGATGACGATCGTCGCATCACCACGGAAATCGCTAACGCCACACCGTTTTATTATGCCGAAGATGACCACCAGCAATATCTGCATAAAAACCCGTATGGTTACTGTGGAATTGGCGGAATTGGCGTCTGTCTGCCGCCGGAAGCATAGCGTTACGGGTACAAATGTAGATTGTTGATAAAGTGCATTTTGTTTATGCCGGATACGGCGTAAACGCCTTGCCCGGCCTACAAAATCGTCCAAATTCAATATATTGCGGGGACTGCGTAGGCCTGTTCGGCATAGCGCATCAGGCAGTTTTTCATTTTTCAGCTGTCTGAATTTTAACCCTCTGGCGGCTTTACAGTACCTTACGCTATACTAGCCACTGAAAATGCCGGTTCACTTTCTTCGAATCGGCTTTCAATGTGTATTTCACACAAATTAATCAACTTCCCCTTCCGAGGATCTGGCCTGAAAGGTCGGATAAGATATGTTAAACAGTATTTTAGTCATACTCTGTTTGATCGCTGTAAGTGCGTTCTTCTCGATGTCCGAGATCTCGCTTGCCGCCTCACGCAAAATCAAACTTAAACTGCTGGCTGATGAAGGCAATATAAATGCCCAACGCGTTTTGAATATGCAGGAAAATCCCGGCATGTTCTTTACCGTGGTCCAGATCGGTCTGAACGCAGTGGCGATTCTCGGCGGTATCGTCGGTGATGCGGCATTTTCTCCAGCTTTTCACAGCCTGTTCTCCCGCTATATGTCGGCAGAACTCTCTGAGCAACTGAGCTTTATTCTCTCTTTCTCGTTAGTGACTGGCATGTTTATCCTGTTTGCGGATTTAACCCCGAAACGCATCGGTATGATTGCGCCAGAAGCTGTGGCTTTGCGTATCATCAACCCGATGCGCTTCTGCCTGTACGTTTGCACCCCGCTGGTGTGGTTCTTCAACGGACTGGCGAACATAATCTTCCGTATTTTCAAACTGCCAATGGTACGTAAAGATGACATCACTTCTGATGATATCTACGCGGTAGTGGAAGCCGGTGCGCTGGCGGGCGTGTTACGTAAACAGGAACACGAGCTGATTGAAAACGTCTTTGAGCTGGAATCCCGTACCGTTCCGTCTTCAATGACACCGCGTGAAAACGTGATTTGGTTTGATCTCCACGAAGATGAGCAAAGTCTGAAGAATAAGGTTGCGGAACATCCGCACTCTAAGTTTCTCGTCTGTAATGAAGATATTGACCACATCATCGGCTATGTCGATTCTAAAGACCTGCTGAACCGCGTGCTGGCTAACCAAAGCCTGGCACTGAACAGCGGCGTACAAATTCGCAACACGCTGATTGTGCCGGATACGTTAACCCTTTCAGAGGCGTTGGAAAGTTTTAAAACCGCAGGTGAAGACTTCGCGGTGATCATGAACGAGTACGCGCTGGTAGTGGGGATCATCACCCTCAACGACGTGATGACCACGCTGATGGGCGATCTGGTCGGCCAGGGGCTGGAAGAGCAAATTGTCGCCCGTGATGAGAACTCATGGCTGATAGACGGCGGCACGCCTATTGACGACGTCATGCGCGTGCTGGATATTGACGAGTTCCCGCAGTCGGGCAACTACGAAACCATCGGCGGCTTTATGATGTTTATGCTGCGTAAGATCCCGAAACGCACCGATTCGGTGAAATTCGCCGGCTACAAATTTGAAGTGGTGGATATCGATAACTACCGCATCGACCAGCTGCTGGTGACCCGAATCGACAACAAAGCCACCGCCCTTTCGCCAAAACTGCCTGACGCTAAAGATAAAGAAGAAAGCGTCGCATAACCCCAGAAACATCAACGGCTCCTGAATCAGGAGCCGTCTTATTACTGCATAGCACTTTTTACTGCATAGCACTTTGGTTAAGCCATCTCTGTTTGCAGACGCATAACCTGACGGTTAACTTCGGACATCACTGACAAATGCAGCTTATCCTTCACTTTTGGGATAAGAATCTTACCCTTATCAAATTCAAAAGCGCCAACGTCCTTGATGTATAACCGTCCACGGAACAGGATCTTTACGTACTTCGCCACCTGAAGTGGGTTGTACCGTTGGAAAATTTTCATTGTTATCTCCTGCTGAGTATTACGCCTTTGCGGTGCCACAATCGGCCCAACTATTATGAGGCGCAAATTTTAATGCCTAGTGACTATAGACTATCCGGGCAATGTTTCCACCGCGTATAACTTTTTTTACCTAAAGGTTACAATTATTCAGAATTATCTTTTTACCGAAGCGCGGTCTTCAGTATAAGCATTCATTTTTCATATGATTTGTGCGCTTGACCGCAAACTGGCATCACACTTGCGGGAAATTCGATAAATAGCACATATGATTAAAACTCAGACCCAAGTGGTCGGATCACCTGCATATCATAAGAAGGAAACACCATGACCCTACGCAAGATTCTGGCACTCACCTGCCTGCTGTTGCCGATGATGGCTTCCGCACATCAGTTCGAAACCGGTCAGCGAGTGCCGCCGATTGGCATCACCGATCGTGGCGAGTTGGTGCTTGATAAAGATCAGTTTAGCTACAAAACCTGGAACAGCGCGCAGTTAGTGGGAAAAGTGCGAGTACTGCAACATATTGCTGGTCGCACCTCTGCAAAAGAGAAAAACGCGACGCTGATTGAAGCGATTAAATCAGCGAAGTTACCGCACGATCGTTACCAGACCACCACCATTGTTAACACCGACGACGCGATTCCGGGTTCAGGGATGTTTGTGCGCAGCAGTCTGGAGAGTAATAAAAAGCTTTATCCCTGGTCGCAGTTTATTGTTGATAGCAATGGCGTCGCACGCGGTGCCTGGCAGCTGGATGAAGAAAGTTCCGCTGTAGTGGTGCTGGATAAAGACGGTCGCGTGCAATGGGCCAAAGACGGGACGCTTACTCAGGAAGAGGTGCAGCAAGTGATGGACCTGCTGCATAAATTAATTAATAAATAGACACTCTGAACCCCGGATTCAGGAACGACTCGCGCGGAGTGTAATCCAGCGGTTTACCCTGCCAGTCGTGAACGTGCGCTCCGGCAGCTGCAGCCACAGCATGACCAGCGGCGGTATCCCAAATATTCGTTGGCCCGAAACGCGGGTACAGCTGCGCCTGTCCTTCCGCCACCAGGCAGAATTTCAGCGAAGAGCCGATGGACGTGGTCTGATGTTCGCCAAGCTGTTGCAGATACTCTTTCAGCTCCGCATCTGCATGGGAACGGCTGATCACCACCAGCGGCGGGCGCGCATCGCGGACCTGAATCTGCTTGCGCACACCGCACTCTTCTTTCCAGGCTTTGCCTTCTGCCGCGCTGTACATTACGTTCATTACCGGCGCATACACCACACCTAAAATCGGTTTGCCGTGGTCGATGAGCGCAATGTTAACGGTGAATTCGCCATTACGTTTAATAAACTCTTTAGTACCATCCAGCGGGTCTACCAGCCAGTAACGCTGCCAGTGCTGACGGACTTCCCAACCGGGAGGATCTTCTTCAGAAAGGACCGGAATATCCGGTGTCAGCGTACGTAAACCGTCCATGATAACGGTGTGAGCGGCAATATCCGCTGCCGTTACCGGAGAATTGTCCGCTTTGCTGACGACGTCCATCGGTTTCGTCCCGTCGTAGACCTGCATAATGGCATCGCCTGCATTCCGTGCAAGCTGGCATACTTGATCTAACATTTCTCCACCTCGTCTCTGTGAGCGGTGTTAACTTATTGTTTTACTTATACCCTATCGTTAATGAATGCGCCAACTGTGATAGTGTCATCATTTTCAAAGCGTAAAATTGTGGCATTCTTCACTGTTCTATAAGTAAGACGTTTATTCTCCCTTTTCTTTCGTATTCCCGATGATAAAAGGATGTCCCTGATGATTAAGTTTAGCGCAACGCTCCTGGCCACGCTGATTGCCGCCAGTGTGAATGCAGCGACGGTCGATCTGCGTATCATGGAAACCACTGATCTGCATAGCAACATGATGGATTTCGATTATTACAAAGACACCGCCACGGAAAAATTCGGACTGGTACGTACGGCAAGCCTGATTAACGATGCCCGCAATGAAGTGAAAAACAGCGTACTGGTCGATAACGGCGATTTGATTCAGGGGAGTCCGCTGGCAGATTACATGTCGGCGAAAGGATTAAAAGCAGGTGATATTCACCCGGTCTATAAGGCATTAAATACGCTGGACTATACCGTCGGCACGCTTGGCAACCACGAGTTTAACTACGGTCTGGATTATCTGAAAAATGCGCTGGCGGGAGCGAAATTCCCTTATGTAAATGCCAACGTCATTGACGCCAGAACCAAACAGCCAATGTTTACACCGTATTTAATTAAAGACACCGAAGTGGTCGATAAAGACGGAAAAAAACAGACGCTGAAGATTGGTTATATTGGCGTCGTCCCGCCACAAATCATGGGCTGGGATAAAGCTAATTTATCCGGGAAAGTGACGGTGAATGATATTACCGAAACCGTGCGCAAATACGTGCCTGAAATGCGCGAGAAAGGTGCCGATGTCGTTGTCGTTCTGGCGCATTCCGGGCTGTCTGCCGATCCGTATAAAGTGATGGCGGAAAACTCAGTTTATTACCTCAGTGAAATTCCGGGCGTTAACGCCATTATGTTTGGCCATGCTCACGCCGTTTTCCCAGGTAAAGATTTTGCTGATATCGAAGGGGCTGATATCGCGAAAGGCACGCTGAATGGTGTTCCGGCGGTAATGCCAGGCATGTGGGGCGATCATCTTGGTGTGGTCGACTTACAACTCAGTAATGACAGCGGTAAATGGCAGGTGACGCAGGCGAAAGCGGAAGCACGGCCGATTTACGACATCGCGAATAAAAAATCCCTCGCGGCGGAAGACAGCAAGCTGGTAGAAACACTCAAAGCCGATCACGATGCCACACGCCAGTTCGTCAGCAAGCCAATCGGTAAATCTGCCGACAATATGTATAGCTATCTGGCGCTTGTGCAGGACGATCCGACCGTGCAGGTGGTGAACAACGCGCAAAAAGCGTATGTCGAGCATTACATTCAGGGCGATCCGGATCTGGCAAAACTGCCAGTGCTTTCAGCTGCCGCACCGTTTAAAGTTGGTGGTCGCAAAAATGACCCCGCAAGCTATGTGGAGGTGGAAAAAGGCCAGTTGACCTTCCGTAATGCCGCCGATCTTTATCTCTACCCCAATACGCTGATTGTGGTGAAAGCCAGCGGTAAAGAGGTGAAAGAGTGGCTGGAGTGCTCCGCCGGACAGTTTAACCAGATTGATCCTAACAGCACGAAACCACAGTCACTCATCAACTGGGATGGTTTCCGCACCTATAACTTTGATGTTATTGATGGTGTGAATTATCAGATTGATGTTACCCAGCCCGCCCGTTATGACGGCGAGTGCCAGATGATTAATGCCAATGCGGAAAGGATTAAGAACCTGACCTTTAACGGCAAGCCGATTGATCCGAACGCCATGTTCCTCGTTGCCACCAATAACTATCGCGCTTACGGCGGCAAATTTGCCGGTACGGGCGACAGCCATATCGCTTTTGCTTCACCGGATGAGAACCGCTCGGTGCTGGCAGCGTGGATTGCTGATGAGTCGAAACGTGCGGGGGAAATTCACCCGGCGGCAGATAACAACTGGCGTTTAGCACCGATAGCTGGCGATAAGAAACTGGATATCCGTTTCGAAACCTCTCCGTCAGATAAAGCCGCAGCGTTTATTAAAGAGAAAGGGCAGTATCCGATGAATAAAGTCGCGACCGATGATATCGGGTTTGCGATTTATCAGGTGGATCTGAGTAAGTAAAACACTTCTTTTTCGGCCTACAAATCATCAACCGCATCCGGCATTTATTGGCGGATGCGATGATGACGCATCTTATCCGCCCTACAAGCCATGAACCGTAGTCCGGATAAGCGCAGCGCATCCGGCAGTTATGCCGCACGTTCATCCCGCACCGCTAACACCTCGGGCAAATTCAACTCAATCCAGTCCGCCAGTGCAGCAACCTTTTCGCTCACCTGCTCGCCCAGCGGCGTGAGGCTATATTCCACATGCGGCGGCACCACCGGATACGCGATACGGTTAAGAAAACCATCCTGTTCTAATGCCTGTAACGACTGCGCAAGCATCTTTTCACTCACCCCGCCGATTTTGCGCCGCAGGTCGCTAAAGCGATGAGTACCTTCGCGTAGCGCCACCAGAATCAACACCCCCCAACGGCTGGTGACGTGTTTCAAAACCTCGCGCGACGGACACTGTTCAGCGAAGAGATTTCCCTCTTTGAGTTGTTGCGACAGGCTAACCTGACTCATTTCATACTTACCTTTTTGTACGTACTTACTAAAAGTAAGTTTAAGTGTTAGCGTATTTAAACACAAGACAAAACGATGGAGACTTCCCATGATCGCTATTACTGGTGCCACTGGCCAACTTGGTCACTATGTTATTGAATCCTTGATGAAAACGGTTCCTGCCAGCCAAATAGTGGCTATCGTTCGTAATCCGGCAAAAGCACAGGCACTGACAGCACAAGGCATTACCGTGCGTCAGGCTGATTACGGCGATGAAGCCGCACTGACATCTGCGCTTCAGGGAGTGGAAAAACTACTGCTGATCTCTTCCAGCGAAGTGGGTCAACGTGCCCCGCAGCATCGTAATGTTATTAATGCCGCAAAGGCGGCCGACGTGAAATTTATCGCTTATACCAGCCTGCTACATGCCGATTCCTCCCCGCTCGGCCTCGCCGATGAGCACATCGAGACGGAGAAAATGCTGGCTGATTCTGGCATCGTTTACACCCTGCTGCGCAACGGCTGGTACACCGAAAACTACCTCGCCAGCGCCCCGGCAGCACTGGAACACGGCGTATTTATCGGTGCCGCGGGCGATGGCAAAATTGCCTCAGCAACGCGGGCTGATTATGCGGTAGCTGCGGCACGCGTAATTAGCGAAGCCGGTCACGAAGGCAAGGTTTACGAACTGGCGGGCGATAGTGCCTGGACGCTGACACAGTTAGCGGCAGAACTCACCAAACAGAGCGGAAAATCGGTTACCTATCAAAATCTGAGCGAAGCCGATTTCGCTGCGGCGCTGAAAAGCGTCGGACTGCCTGATGGACTGGCGGATATGCTGGCGGATTCTGACGTTGGCGCATCGAAAGGCGGTCTGTTTGATGACAGCAAAACGCTTAGCAAATTGATTGGCCGCCCAACGACAACGTTAGCCGAAAGCGTAAGCCATCTTTTTAATGTTAATAACTAGTTAATTAAAGTGGCATCCTCCCGCATCCTCTCTGATAATGACGGGATGCCGGGAGCAATCATGTCTGCTTCCTGAATATTTCTTCTGACAGACCAGTGGATGCCAGTGATGATTAGCGGCGTGCTGTACGCCCTGTTAGCAGGGTTGATGTGGGGGCTTATTTTTGTCGGGCCGTTGATCGTACCGGAATACCCGGCGATGTTGCAGTCGATGGGGCGTTATCTGGCGTTAGGGTTAATTGCGCTGCCCATTGCCTGGCTGGGACGCGTGCGTCTGCGTCAGTTGGCGCGTCGCGACTGGCTTACCGCCTTGATGCTCACCATGATGGGCAACCTTATCTATTACTTCTGCCTTGCCAGTGCCATTCAACGTACTGGCGCGCCTGTTTCCACGATGATTATCGGCACCCTGCCGGTGGTGATTCCCGTTTTTGCCAATCTGCTTTATAGCCAGCGCGACGGCAAACTCGCATGGGGAAAACTCGCCCCGGCACTGGTTTGTATTGGCATCGGCCTGGCGTGTGTGAATATTGCTGAGTTAAACCACGGACTCCCCGATTTTGACTGGGCACGTTATACCTCAGGCATCGTGCTAGCGTTAGTTTCCGTGGTCTGCTGGGCATGGTATGCCCTGCGCAACGCCCGCTGGCTGCGGGAAAATCCCGACAAACATCCGATGATGTGGGCGACGGCGCAGGCGCTGGTCACGCTGCCGGTTTCTCTCATCGGCTATCTCGTCGCCTGTTACTGGCTGAATATGCAAACGCCGGACTTCTCCTTACCCTTTGGCCCCCGTCCGCTGGTGTTTATTAGTCTGATGGTTGCGATAGCCGTGCTTTGCTCATGGGTTGGCGCACTCTGCTGGAACGTCGCCAGCCAGCGATTACCGACAGTGATTCTCGGGCCGCTGATTGTTTTCGAAACGCTGGCAGGTTTGCTGTACACCTTTTTACTCCGCCAGCAAATGCCGCCGCTAATGACGCTGAGCGGTATCGCGCTGTTAGTGATTGGCGTGGTCATCGCGGTCAGAGCAAAACCAGAAAAACCTTTAACTGAATCTGTCTCAGAAAGTTGACACGCTGGCAGTGAGTTAAATAAGCCTCTGCTACGTAAGGGTTATAGCTTTTGCCTTAAAGATGCATTTAAAATGCATCTTATCTTATTAAGAATGAGGTATCAGCTATGGCTTATCGCGACCAACCTTTAGGTGAACTGGCGCTCTCTATTCCTCGCGCTTCGGCTCTGTTTCGTAAATATGATATGGATTACTGCTGCGGCGGTAAGCAAACGCTGGCGCGTGCGGCGGCACGTAAAGAGCTGGATGTTGAGGTCATTGAAGCTGAGCTGGCAAAGCTCGCTGAACAACCGATTGAGAAAGACTGGCGTAGCGCCCCGCTGGCAGAAATCATCGACCACATTATTGTGCGCTACCACGATCGCCACCGCGAGCAACTGCCGGAGCTGATCCTGCAAGCGACTAAAGTCGAGCGCGTTCACGCCGACAAACCAAGTGTGCCAAAAGGGCTGACAAAATACCTGACTATGCTGCATGAAGAGCTTTCCAGCCACATGATGAAAGAAGAGCAAATCCTCTTCCCAATGATCAAACAAGGCATGGGCAGCCAGGCAATGGGGCCAATCAGCGTAATGGAAAGCGAGCACGATGAAGCGGGGGGACTGCTGGAAGTAATTAAACACACCACCAATAACGTCACACCGCCGCCAGAAGCCTGCACCACCTGGAAAGCGATGTATAACGGCATTAATGAACTAATTGATGACCTGATGGAGCATATCAGCCTGGAAAACAATGTGCTGTTCCCGCGCGCGCTGGCGGGTGAGTGATCTAAAAGCTGGATGGCATTGCGCCATCCAGCATGATAATGCGGTTATTTCCGCAGTTCAGCAGCCCGCTTCTTACCAATAAACAGCCAGCCCAGCCCCAGCGCGATAAACCACAGCGGGGTAACCAGCAGCGCCTGGCGGGTGTCATCTTCCAGTGTCAACAACACCAGAACAAACACAAAGAACGCCATACATACCCAGCACATCAGCTTGCCGAGTGGCATCTTGTAGATCGACTTCTCATGCAGATGAGGACGCTGTTTGCGATACACCAGGTACGAGCAAAGGATAATCGTCCAGACAAACATAAACAGAATCGCGGAAACGGTTGTAATCATCGTGAACGCGCCAATCACGCTGGGATTCACATACAACATCACCACGCCGCCGAGCAGACAGATACAAGAGAAGGTCAGCCCTTTCGCGGGTACTGCGCGCTTAGAGAGTTTAGCGAACGCTTTCGGTGCCACACCTTCCTGGGCCAGACCAAACAGCATACGGCTGGTAGAGAAGACACCGCTGTTAGCGGAAGACGCCGCAGAGGTCAGCACCACAAAGTTGATCACGCTGGCAGCCGCAGGCAAACCTACCAACACAAACAGTTCAACGAACGGGCTTTTCTCCGGGACTACCGAACTCCACGGCGTCACGGACATAATCACAATCAGCGAGAAGACGTAGAACATAATGATACGGATCGGAATGGAGTTAATCGCGCGTGGCAGTGATTTCTCCGGATCTTTGGTTTCCGCAGCTGTTGTACCTACCAGCTCAATCCCCACGAAAGCAAAAACCGCTATCTGGAATCCGGCAAAGAACCGTATGCGATTTCTGATCAGCAGAAAGAATTTCTGGAGGACGAGCATATCCGCCATATCCTGCTGACGAACGTGGAAAGCCCGGAGATTTCCGCAAAATGGAGCAATGAGCTGCAGAAACGGGCGGAGACACTGCCGTATGGTATTCCGATCAACCTCTCCTCTGATCCGCGGAACGGAGCAAAGGATTCCGGCGCAGAGTTCAAGAGCGGCGGAAGCGAGATCAGCAAATGGCCGGAGGGTGTCGGCTTTGCAGCATGCTTTGACCCGGAAGTAGCCGGACAGTTTGCAAAGGATGCCTCCCGTGAATACCGGGCACTCGGCATCACAACGGCACTCGGACCGCAGATCGACCTCTGCACCGAGCCGAGATGGATGCGCTTTGTCGATACGTTAGGCGAAGAAGTGGAGATGTCCAAAAAGCTTACCAAAGCGTACTGTGACGGTATGCAGACAACGGAAGGGGAAGCAGACGGCTGGGGAAAAGACAGCGTCAACACGATGGTCAAACACTGGCCGGGCGGCGGCACCGGAGAGGCCGGACGCGATGCACACTATGCATTCGGACAGTTTGCCGTTTATCCGACCGGAAATTTTGAGGAGCATTTAAAACCGTTTACCGAGGCAGCCTTTCACCTGGACGGACCGACCGACTGCGCATCCGCGGTTATGCCGTACTACACCGTATCCTACGGCGTGGACAAGAAAAACGACAAGAACGTCGGAAACTCCTACAGCGAGTACCTGATCAAGGATCTGCTGCGCGGAAAATATGAATTCAAAGGCATTGTCTGCACCGACTGGGGCATCACCCAGGATCCGGAGAAGACGATTGAGGGATTTGGAAGCCGCTGCTACGGCGTGCAGGATATGACCGAGGCAGAACGGTGTCTGCTGGCGATCACAAACGGCGTTGACCAGTTCGGCGGAAACAGCGAGTCCGGTCCGATTGTCGAGGCGTATAAGATCGGCTGTGAGAAATACGGCGAGAAAGCGATGCGTGAGCGCATGGAGCTGTCCGCCAAACGTCTTCTGATCAACATTTTCCACTGCGGCTTGTTTGAGGACCCGTATCTTGATCCGGAAGAATCCGCAAAGATTGTAGGATGCGAAGAGTTCTGCCGCCATGGCTATGAGGCACAGAAGAAATCCATCGTCCTGCTGAAAAACAGTGCGAAACGCGCACCGGAAGGACAGAAGGGTGTGCTGCCGCTGAAGAAAGGTTTGAAGGTTTATATTCCGGAGAGAAAGATCGGACCGTCCAAAGCGTTCTTCCGCATCGATCTGCCGGCAAAAACCGAAGATCCGCTGCCGGATGGACTGCCGTCCAAGTACGGTACACGCGTGGCATCACCGGAGGAGGCCGATGTGGCGCTGGTATTTATCGAAAGCCCGGCATGCAACCCGTATTCCACCGAAGATCTTGCGAACGGCGGCAACGGCTATCTGCCGATTACACTGCAGTACCGCCCGTATACGGCGAAAAAAGCGCGTGAGGTCAGCATTGCCGGCGGCGATTTCCGCGAGAATTTCACGAACCGCAGCTATCTTGGAAAGACAAACACTGCCTACAACGAGGCTGATCTCGACAATATTCTCGAATGCCGCCGCGCGATGGGCGACAAGCCGGTGATCGTCTGCGCAACCGTCAACAACCCGATGGTGATGCATGAATTTGAAGCCGAAGCCGATGCGATCGTCGCAGAGTTCGGTGTTTCGAGAGCCGCTGTGCTTGACGTTGTCTTCGGCGATTACAACCCGACCGGCCGTCTGCCGATCCAGATGCCGAAGGATATGGATGCGGTTGAGGAGCAGAGCGAGGACCGTGCGTTGGATATGGAAACCTATATTGACAGCGAAGGACATAACTATGACTACGGTTATGGCATGAATTACGAAGGCGTTCTTCCTGCATGGAAAAAGTAAAAGAATAACAGAAAACCTGATCGGCACCGGGACCGCGTGTGTTTCGGTGCCGATATTGGAAACAAAAGACAGAATAAGGAGGACTTAAAAAGAGATGATTGTTCCAAAATATTTCGAAGATTTCGATCACCTGCATGTGAATACCATGCCGAACCGTGCCTACTACATTCCGGCATCCCGCCGCATGGAGGATCTGGTGGAGAACCGGGAGGCGTCGGACCGCTTTTTCCTGCTTTCCGGCGACTGGAAATTCCGCTATTTTACCAGTGTTTACGATGTAAAAGAGGAGTTTTTTGCAGAAGGATACGACACTTCTGCATTCGAGACGATTCCGGTGCCGTCCGTCTGGCAGAATTATGGCCATGACCACCATCAGTATACGAACGTCCGCTACCCGTTCCCGGTGGATCCGCCGTATGTGCCGTATGAGAACCCGTGCGGTGCGTACGTGAGAACGTTCGAGTGGAAAAAACAGGAGGAAGCACCGAGGGCATTCCTGAATTTTGAGGGCGTGGATTCCTGTTTCTACGTGTGGATGAACGGCAGCTTCGTCGGCTACAGCCAGGTGTCTCATTCTACGAGTGAATTTGATGTAACAGACTTCTTAAAAGATGGCACCAACACCATCGCCGTACTGGTGCTGAAATGGTGCGATGGAAGCTATCTCGAGGATCAGGACAAATTCCGCATGAGCGGCATTTTCCGCGATGTCTATCTGCTTGCAAGACCAGAAAAAGGCATCCGCGATTACTTTGTAAAGGCAGCGCCGGACGCATCGTACCAGAATGGAGAAGTTTCGATTGCGATTACCTGGAATGACGGGGAACCGCAGGAAGGAACGGCAAAGCTGTTTGATACAGAAAATCATCTTGTGGCAGAGGCAGCGTTTGGCGGCGATACGGTTCAGATGCATGTAAAAGATGCACATCTGTGGAATGCCGAGGAGCCGTATCTGTATACGCTGGTGCTGGAGACGGCGGGTGAGGTGATCACTGATCATGTCGGCATCCGTGAGATCCACGCGAAGGACGGTGTGCTGTACCTGAACGGCGTGAAGATCAAATCGTCTAGCGCTTTGCAAGAGCAGATCAGCAAATACCGTCCGGGCGACAAGGTAGAGTTGACGATCAACCGCAACGGTAGCACGAAGAAATTCACGGTAGAACTCCGTAATGCGCAAGGTAGCACCAAGGTCGTGAAGGGTGGTGACAGCGCAGAGGTTATGGGCGCAGCGTTCAAGGCTTTGAACGACGAGCAGAAACGTAAGTTAGGTGTAAGTTATGGTATCGAGGTCACCGGTCTGACCAGCGGCAAACTGAAAGACGCCGGTATAAAGAAAGGCTTCATTATCATGATTGTAAACAACCAGAAGATCTTTGCTCCGGAAGACTTGGAAAAGATTGTGGAAAGCATACTTCAAGGACGTACGGAAGATCAAGGCCTCTTCATTAAAGGCTTCTACCCGAACGGACGTACGAAGTACTATGCGATAGATCTTGCCGAATAAGATAAACAAGGACTGTAGTCTTATAGGTGTGAAAAGATTGTTAAAGGTTTTTAATTGGCTGGATGTGG
>OGRN01000979.1_pt1 | contig 26075 bp, 20 predicted proteins | sample 1553401 | NCBI WGS metagenome assembly OGRN01 (sample SAMEA2580096, study PRJEB22360) | human gut metagenome | biome: human gut; feature: human-associated habitat; material: faeces | place: Denmark | collected 2008/2010 | reverse complement strand
CACGGGCACCGCCGGCATGCAGAAGGCCGACATGCTCCGCTGGGGCCTCACCGGCGTGGGCGTCGTGGGCGTGGGCGTCATCCTGGGCATCAACATCGCCCTGGAGCTCCGCCGCCGCAAGCGCGCCTAGCCAGAGGGTCTTCTTAGCAGGTCGTGGCACCCGCTGAGCCCCGCGTAAGACAAGGGGACAGTCCCTTTGTCTTACGCGGGGCTTCTTGGCATGTCGCGCCGCCCGCCGATACCCGCACGCGATGTGTTTCTCGTCTGTCACCGCAGTTACATAGTTGTTTCTCGCCGCACCCCGCAGCTTGCTTTAAGGCTGCGGGGTGTATGCTCTCGCACGTGCGCGTAACTTTCTCGCATTAGGTTGCAAGGGGGAGGGGAATGGGTCCCCTCCGGTTGCGTGGCACGGAAGGGGTCTTAAACCAAACCGGAAGGAACCAAAATGACTGACCTTTCTCGCCGCACGTTCTTAAAGCTCTCCGGCCTCACGACGCTGACCGTCGCGGGTGCCACGTTCCTTACCGGCTGCGGACCCGCCGCCCAAGACTCCAACTCGGGCGCCAAGACCGACGGCGCCGACGACTCCAAGGCCGCCGGCCAGCTCGGCGACGGCAAGACCCTGCGCATTGGCATGGAGGCCGCCTACGCCCCGTATAACTGGCAGGAGTCGAAGGAGTCCGACACCACCATCCCCATCGAGAACGTCTCTGGCGCCTACGCCGACGGCTATGACGTCCAGATCGCAAAGAAGATCGCCGAGGCCCTCGGCATGGAGCCCGTCGCGGTAAAGATGGAGTTCGGCGCCCTCGTCGACTCCCTCAACAACGGGACCATCGACATCATCTGCGCCGGCATGTCCGTGACGCCCGAGCGCGCCCAGTCCGCCGACTTCACCGACTCCTACATTGACGACGAGGTCATCATGGTCGTCAAGAAGGACTCCAAGTACGCCTCCGCCACAAAGCTCTCCGACTTCACCGGCGCCACCGTCCTCGGCCAGAAGGACACCTTCTACGACGAGCTCATCGACGAGATCCCCGAGGTCAACCACCTCACCCCGGTTGCCACCGTTCCGCTCGTCGTCGACGGCATCGAGAACGGCACCTGCGACGCCATCACCTTCTCTTCCATGTCGCTGCCCAACCTCCTCCAGAACTACTCCGACCTCATGAAGGTCGAGCTTGAGGACGGCGAGGGCTTCTCCGATCCCTCCAACCCCGACAACGCCGCCATCGCCAAGGGCCAAGACGACATGCTCGCCAAGCTCAACGAGATCATCGGCGGCATCTCCCAGGAGGATCGCCTGAACATCTGGCAGGATTGCATGGACCGTCAGCCGGCCTAAGCCAACCTGCGCCGGCGTAGGCCGACCAAAAACGTGCTCTTTCGGGGCAGGGACCAGGTCCCTGCCCCTTCGGCAATAAGAACAAAGGAAATCTATGGCATCCGTTCCCTCGCGCATCGCGTCGTTTGCCGCGCGTGACCACCGCTACGTGCTGCTGGGCACCTCGGCGATCGCCTTCACCGGCATGTGCCTTTCGTCGCAGGCGCGTCCCGCTATGAGCTTCCTGGCCAATGCCTTCGTCGTCGAGCTGGTCATGTACTACTTGCTCGCGGGCTGGCTCGTCGTGGCTGCGGCCGGACTTCTCTTTAAGCTCACCCACTGGAATACCTACGCCCAGGCGGCGCCCTTCACAAAGCCGGCCGTCGCCCGCGCGCTTCGCTTTGGCTCCTACCTCGTGTGCGCCATGACGGCCGTGCTCTTCGTCGACCGAGCCGTCATGGGCTTCGCATCGGCCTGGTCGGCTGCCTCCGCCTCCTCCACCATGCCCGACGACATGCTCACGCAGGTGCTCTATATGTTCCAGCAGGGCAAGCAGACCTACCTCACGGGCATCGCCACCACCATCGAGCTGGCCGTGTTCGGCACCGTGATCGCCTTCTTCCTCGCCATCCTGCTCGTTGCCGTCCGCATCATGGAGATCGACCGCTCCGACAACGACGCCGTGCGCTTCGCAAAGAAGGTCGGCGTCGGCTTCGCCAAGTTCTACTCCACCGTCGTCCGCGGCACGCCGATGCTTGTCCAGGGCGTCATCGTCTATTATCTGGGCTTCGGCGTCGTCAGCAGCTTCGGCATGAGCATCACCGAGGTCAACGCCATTTGGTCGCGCTTTATCGCCGGCCTCGTGGTCGTGTCGCTCAACTCCACCGCCTACATGATGGAGGTCCTGCGTGGCGGCATCGAGTCCGTCGACCCCGGCCAGATGGAGGCCGCACGCTCGCTCGGCATGTCCCAGTGGCAGGCTATGCTCAAGGTCGTCTTCCCCCAGGGCATAAAGTATGCGATCCCCGGTCTGTCTAACGAGCTCGTCATCAACATCAAGGACTCGTCGGTCCTCTCCGTCATCGGCGTGTTCGACCTCGCGTTCGCCGCGAGCACCGTCGCGGGCATCTACTACAAGCAGCTCAACGCCTATCTCGTCGCCGCGGTGTTCTACCTGATTATGACGGCCGTTGCCTCGTGGCTGCTTGGGCTCTTTGCCAAGCGCATGAACGTGGCGGCGACGACCTTGGGCAGCACGTCCGACGCGAAGATGACCGCAAAGAAGGCGGAGGCATAGCATGGCTAACGGGAAGTACGCGAAGATCGCCGCCGCCGTGTCGAGCCGGCCGTATGTGGCCGATGCCGCGGGTGAGCCGGTCATCTGCGTCGAGGGGCTGCGCAAGTCCTTCGGCGACCACGTCGTCCTGCGCGACATCGACCTCACCGTCAACCCCGGCCAGGTCGTGACCATCATCGGCGCCTCCGGCTCTGGCAAGTCCACGCTGCTGCGCTGCCTCAACCTGCTCGAGACCCCCGACGCGGGCCACGTGTGGTTCCGCGGCAAGGACCTCGCTGCCGACCACGTGGACGTCAACCGCCTGCGCGAGAAGATCGGCATGGTGTTCCAGGGCTTCAACCTTTTCAACAACATGGATGTGCTCGACAACTGCACCCTCGCGCCCGTCACGCTCAAAAAGATGACCAAGGCCGAGGCCGAGAAGGTCGCGCTGCGCCACCTCGACGCAGTTGGCTTGGCCGACTTCGCCCACGCCAATGTCACGCGCCTCTCGGGCGGCCAGAAGCAGCGAGTCGCCATCGCGCGCTCGCTGTGCATGCAACCCGATCTCATGCTGTTCGACGAGCCGACCTCCGCGCTCGACCCCGAGATCTCGGGCGAGGTCCTGAACGTCATGCGCGACCTCGCAGCCGACGGCATGACCATGGTCGTCGTCACCCACGAGATGGCCTTCGCGCGCAACGTCTCCGACGAGGTCGTCTTTATGGACCAGGGCGTCATCGCCGAGAAGGGCTCGCCCGATAAGCTCTTCACCAACCCCGAGCTGCCCCGCACCCGCGAGTTCCTCTCCCGCTACCTCGAGTAAGACAAGGGGACAGTCCCTTCGTCTTATGCGTTGCGAGAGTTCGCATGGGGGTATAAACCTCCCCACCTATATCCACGGGGTGGGGAGGCGTTTTATGCCAAGAAGCGCGCGTGCGAGGGCGGAGTCGGGGTTCTACCATGTGATTCAGAAGGGAAACGGCGGGCAAACCTTGTTCGAGGATGCGCAGGACTACCGCGCGTACCTCGATTTCCTCTCGAACAAGTCGGCGGATAACGGTATCTCTGTGCTCGCGTACTGCCTGATGTCAAACCATGTCCACCTGCTGCTGCGCGATCCCGACGGCCGGCTCAGCGAGATGATGCATGCCCTGACGACCTCCTACGCGCAGCACTTCAACAAGCGCGGGGGGCACATAGGCCACGTATTCCAGCAGCGCTTCAAGAGCAGGGCGATAGAGGACGACGGCTACCTGCTCCAGGCGCTTCGCTACATCCACAACAACCCGGCCAAGGCAGGCGTCTGTTCCGCGCCCGAGTACTACTGGAGCAGCTATAGGGAATACGTTGGCACGCCCGTGGTCGCGGACACCGCGATGATCCTGGAGTTGTGCGGCGGCCCCGACGGCTTCGCGGCCTTCAGCGCGGCCGTCGACGACGGTCCGGCGGTTTACTCCTTTGGCGGGCGGGAAAGAATGACGGATGCCCGCGCCGCGTCTCTTGCCGCCGAAATACTCGACCCTCTGCCTGTATCCGAGCTCAAGTCCGCAGATAAGCCCCTTCGCAATGCGCTACTCTGGGACATGCGGCGGGCGGGCATATCGGTTAGGCAGATTGCCCGCATGACCGGCATCGGAAAGAGCATCATCGAGCGGGCGAGATAAGACAGGGGGACAGTCCCTTCGTCTTATTCCGTAGGGAAAATAAGACAAGGGGACTGTCCCTTCGTCTTATAGGAGGAAGCATGCAGGACGGGTTTGTGAAGGTCGCGGCCGTGACGCCCGAGGTCAGGGTGGCTGACGTTGCCTTCAACGTGGACGCGTGCGTCCGGGCGGCGCAGACGGCCTGTACGGTGCACGGCGCCATGGTGGTGACGCTGCCCGAGCTCTGCCTCACCGCCTACACCTGCGAGGACCTCTTCTGGCAGGACGCGCTTCTTTCCGCCGCGGACAAGGGCCTGGCGGACTTTGCCCGCCGCACCGCCGACCTTAACGCCCTCTTGCTGGTGGGCTTGCCCGTCCGCGTGAACGCCAAGCTCTACAACTGCTGCGCCGTGGTCTGCGGTGGCACCATTCTGGGCGTAGTGCCCAAGCGGCACCTGCCCACCTACAACGAGTTCTATGAGGGCCGTCACTTTGTGCCGGGCACCGCAGACGTCGTCGCCATCGACGTGGGCGGCCAGCTTGACGTGCCCTTTGGCACGAGCCAGCTCTTTGCCTGCGACGAGCTGCCCGAGCTCGTGGTGGCCGCCGAGCTCTGCGAGGACCTCTGGGTTCCCAACTCGCCCTCCGTCGCCCACGCCATGGCCGGCGCCACCCTCGTCTGCAACCTCTCTGCCTCAAACGCCCTGGTCGGCAAGGCCGACTACCGTCGTGACCTAGTGCGCGGCCAGAGCGCACGACTGCTGTGCGGCTACGTCTACGCCAGCGCCGGCACGGGCGAGTCCACGCAGGACGTGGTCTTCTCCGGCCACGACCTCGTCTGCGAGAACGGCCGCCTGCTCGCGGAGGGCAAGCCCTTTGGCGACGGGTTGGCCGTGTCGGAGGTGGACGTGCGCCAGCTGGCTGCCGAGCGCCGCCGCATGTCAACGTTTGATGTTGCCGCAAGTGGCGTCCAGCGTGGCTACCACGTCACGCACTTCTCGCTTGACGAGTGCGAGACGCGCCTTACGCGCTACGTGGACGCGCACCCGTTTGTGCCGGCAGACCCGGCCCGCCGCGCGGAGCGCTGCGAGGACGTCTTCAACATCCAGGCCCACGGCCTGGCCAAGCGCCTGGCGCACACCCACTCCAGCCACGCCGTCATCGGCATCTCCGGCGGCCTTGACTCCACGCTGGCGCTGCTGGTGACCGTGCGCGCCTTTGACCTGCTCGACCTGGACCGTACCGGCATCATCGCCGTGACCATGCCGGGCTTTGGCACCACCGACCGCACGCACGACAACGCCACCAAGCTCTCCGACGCCCTGGGCGTCGACCTGCGCGAGATCAACATCGGAGACGCCGTGCGTCAGCACTTCAGCGACATCGGGCACGACGAGTCCGTCCACGACGTCACCTACGAGAACTGCCAGGCGCGCGAGCGCACGCAGATCCTCATGGACGTGGCCAACCAGGAGGGCGGCATGGTCATCGGCACCGGCGACCTCTCCGAGCTGGCGCTGGGCTGGGCCACCTACAACGGCGACCACATGAGCATGTACGCCGTCAACGCCTCCGTGCCCAAGACCCTCGTGCGCCACCTGGTGCGCTACGTGGCCGACACCTGCGACAACCCCGAGGAGACCGAGGTCCTGCTGGACGTGCTGGACACGCCCGTCTCGCCGGAGCTTCTGCCTGCGACCGGCGACGGCAAGATCTCCCAGAGGACTGAGGACCTCGTCGGCCCCTACGAGCTGCACGACTTCTTCCTCTACGAGGTCCTGCGCCACGGAGCCTCTCCCCGCAAGGTCTTCCGCCTGGCCTGCCGCGCCCTTGGCAAGACGTATGACGAGACGACCATCCTCTCCTGGCTCAAGGTGTTCTACCGACGCTTCTTTGCCCAGCAGTTCAAGCGCAGCTGCCTGCCCGACGGCCCCAAGGTGGGCTCTGCCGCGGTGAGCCCGCGCGGGGACCTGCGCATGCCCTCCGACGCCTGCGCCACCGTCTGGCAGGCCGAGCTCGATGAGCTCCGGTAGACCGGCTTCCAGCGTCTGCTGCCGCGCAGTGCCACTGATCGTGCACGGCGCTTGGTTGGCCGCCCTTATCGGCCCGCCTCCTGTGCTGGAGCTTCCGGGTGTCTTGAGCTGCGAGGGGTTGGCGCTCTCCTTCTCGGGGCTACGGGCACTCGCGGCACTCGGGCTCCTTGCCGGCATTGCCTTCTCTGGCCGAATTTCCGCACGGCCTCGTCGCGCCCTCCGCGCGGCGGGGATGGCTTCAACCGTTGCGTATTGCGCGCTTACGGTGACGGCGCTGCTCAAATACCTGGCTTTTGGCGCAAGCGAGGCGATCGTCCTCGGCTGGTCTGCAAATTGCCTCGTCTTGTTCGGCTCTTTTGCGTGCGGTGCCGCCTGGCGGCGCGGTCTCGGAAAGGCCGAGGCAGGCGCAGCCTCCTTTTCGCGCGGCTTCGCTGCGCGTTTCCTCGCCTTTGCCTTGCTCGCGCTCGGCGTCCTCGCGATCTTGGTGGGAAATGAACCCAACTGGACGTTTGCCCGCCTTTCGTATTCGGCCACGTCCGGCTTCGATGCGTCGAGCTGCTGGCACGTGCTCGCCTACAGCATTGCCGGCTTCGCGGGGCCGGGTCCCCACCTGCTTCGAAGCGGCGTGCTTGACCCTGGACCCATTGATGCCGCTTGCTGCCTTGCATGGTGCGCCACGGGCATGCTCGCCGTCTGGCTTGACAAGCGGGGCAAAAGCGCCTCGTGCCTTGCGGGCACGGCTTTTGGCGTGATCGCGGCGCGATGCCTTGCCGAGCTCGCGCCGCTGCTGTTTGCCGGTCGCAGCGCGGTCGGATTTGCGGCGCTGGCCTGCGGAGCAGCGCTTATTGCCGTGAGTTCCGTCCGCGAGACAGCCGACCTCGCTGCTTGCCCACGGCCGGCCGCGGCGGAGGCCGGGCCATCGCCCGCCGCTTTCGACCTATCGTCCCTCTCGCCGCGCGAGCGCGAGGCGGTTCTCGGCCGTCTTGCAAATAAGAGCTCCGCCGAGGTGGCGCGTCAGATGGGCATCAGCCCATCGACGGTTAGAAACCTGCAGTCCAGGGCCGCAAAGAAACTCGGCGTCGGGTCCCTTAACGAGCTGTCGCCTTTCCAGCAGGCTGCTGCGGAGCCCAAAGCGCCGCACCATTGCTCGATGGCCGCGCCGCTCCCGTACTTGTTTGTGTTCGACTCGGCGCTGCCCGTGGGTGCCGCTCGGGCCGGGGGATGGATCGAGGCGGTTCTTGCGGGCCAGATACTGCTCGCCTTAGGCCTGGGACTCGTCGCCGCTTGCTCGGGGCGCACAAAGAGGACGGCCATTCCGCAGGCGCCCCTTTGCGGTGTGGCCGCCCTCCTGGGCGCCTGCGCCGTCGCCGAGGTTGCCGGCCTGGCGCAAGGAACCCTTTTTGTGTTTGTCGCGCGAGCGGCCGCCCTTGTCTCGCTGGCTTTGGTCGTGGCTTCTGCTCGCGCGGCTGGGGACTGCGTGTTCGCGCCGCGCGACGTCGCATGCATTTCTGCTGCCTGTCTGCCTGCGCTGCTCGTCGGAGGGCCTGGAGCCGCGCTTTGCAGCTGCAGTTTCGGAATACTCGCCCTTTATGTCGGAAGGAAGAAGGACACGCGCTCATTGGCTACGCTGGTCGCGTCCTTTGGCCTGGGCTCTGCCGTGGGCGCGCGTTTGTCTTGGTCTTTGGTGTGCACGGGCGAGCTTTTGGCGCTGGCGGGGTCGATGGCGGGCGTTGCCGCCGCGGCTTCTCTTGCGAGTCTGGCAATGGGCTCCGTCGTCGTTACGGGAATCGCCTCGGCGGCCGCGCTCTTCTGGGCTTGTCTTGCCCGACGCGGCATCTCTCGGCTGCGAGGGCAATCAATCGATTTCGGCGCTCGGGTGAGCGCCCTTTGCCGTCTGCGCGGCCTCAACGAGACATGCACTTCCGTTGCGATAGCTCTTATTGGGGGGATGAGCGGCCCTGAGATATGCGAGGCCCTTCTCATTGCTCCCGGCACCCTAAACAGCGCCAGGCGCGAGGTGTTTCGAGTCTTTAATGTTCATACCGTGGCGGGCCTCGATGCGCGCGTGGCTCGGCTTCTGGGCCTTCTTGAGGGGCAATAATAAGCGGCCTCGGTTTTCATGGTCTTCCTTTCGTCGTTTGCTTTGATTGCTGCCTGCGGGCTCTTTGCTCAGAACCTCCTTTCTTCATAGAACTCTCGATACAGCCGCTGGCAAGAAGTCCCATCGAGGTCTTTGCTGCTTACCGTCGCGAGCCGCCCCTCGCGGACAAATACCGCGGCGGTGCAGAACGAATCGGCAATTCCAAGGTCATGTGTTGACATGACGACGGTCCGCCCCGTCGCCGCCCACTTTGCGAGCGCTCGCATTGCCCGCTCCTTGTTCGTCGGGTCCAGGGCGCTTAGCGGCTCGTCGAGCAAAAGCAGGCGTGCGCCGGTAGACATGGCAACCGTCAAGGCTATGAGCTGGCGCATGCCGTCGGAGCACTTGCGCATGGGGGTGTCGATGATGCCCGATGCCCCGCACGCATCCGCGATCTTCTCGATTGAGGCGTCGGAGCGCCACTGGCGTCTCGCAATCTGCGCGTGCTCGCGTCCTGTGAGCAGGGGCTCGAGCAGCTTCGCCGCGGAAGGTAGGTAGAAGCAATGCCTCTCCCACTCGCCTGGCGTCGTGGCCGCACCGTCGACCAGGAGTCTGCCGCTTACACGGCGATCCCAAGGAGCGGCAAGGGTCTCGAGCAGCGTCGTCTTGCCGCTCCCGTTGGGGGCGATGAGCCCAACAATCCCTCCCATGAGGCTGAGCGAACTATCTCGCAGGATGATCCGGGAGCCCCTGCGCACGCAAAGGTCATCGAGCTCGATCATCAGAGCCTCCTTCTGCCAAGCGATGCCGGTCCCGAGCGTTGCCCCATGCCTCCAAGGCAATGCCCACAAGGCATGTCGCCGCCGCCGCGCACGCAAGGATCGCCGTGCCGCGCTCGACTGTCGCTTGCGGAAACGCCGAGATGTCAAACGCAACCGAATAGGTCATCTGCCCGATGACCTGGTCAAGTCTGAGGTAGGTGGTGGGAAGCCATGCCCCGAATGCGGCCCACGGTGCCGAGCTGGCGGAGTAGGGGGGTAGCAGGGGAAGCACGCATAGCGCGACGCCGGTGACAAACGCTCCGGTCGCTCCGGCCCTGCCAACAACGCACATGACGGATACGAGGGCGATGCCCGCCAGGGCAAGAAGGGCGATGTCCTCCGCGATTGCCCGGCCCGCAGAGCTCGCGACGACGTCGCCGGCAATTATGTGGACAAGGGGGTAGGCGGGGTCTCCAATCCCGTTGCGCAGGAGCGCCACAAGCGCGGCCGGCATGAGGACGGCAGCAAGGCCCGCCGCGGCGCATGCGATGCTCGGCATCGTTGCTACCGCTCGTCGCGACGTCCTGCCAATGGGCGCATTGGCAAGGAGGGTTTGCCCTCGGAGCCGTCTGACGATGCTTGTCGTGGCGACGACGGCGGGAAGAAGCACAACAATCGCCGGCATGAGCCCAAGGGCAAAGGAGAGGTACTCTAGCGCCGGCAAGTCCGCCGCGGTGGCATACACGGACGTGCCGTCGATGTTCGCGAGCCCGTCGAACAGCTTTGCGTAGGCGCTGTGTATGTTGTCGCCGGTAAGGTAGCCCGCGCGATGCTCGGCATCTTCGACCTCGCTGGCGGCCGCCATGGCGCGGAAGAACTCTTTGCTCGGGTACTTTGCGGCGACCGCATCGGAATAGTGCCGATACTGCTGCTGCGTGAGGTCGTATAGCTCCTCGGGGAACTCATCCTTGTAGGCGGAGAGCTCGTTTCGAACGATTCCGAGCATCGAGAGCGCCCGGTCACGGTTGATAGCCTCCTCGTTCATGGGAAAACCGACGATCATCGGCAGCAGCAGGAGTGCCTGACAGGCTATGAGGGACGCGGCGATTGCCTTATCGCGCAGACAAACCCGAAGCAGGTCCGCTGCATAGGCGAGCGGCGGACGCAGAAACGTTGTCTTTGGCAGTTTCGATGCGATGCGCATGCCCATATGTCCTCCTGTCGAAGCGTGAGCTGCGCCTACTGTGAATCGCCAACTGGTTCGTGTCTGTAGACGAGGCATATGAAATGAGTGAAGATGCCCGTCTACGCCGCGTTGCGCCGGCGCCCTTCTTTCCCGCGAAGCCCCTTGTTTCCGACCGCTCATAAAACCTAAGTGCCGCCTGTGAGATTTTTTCTATCGCAGTGGTATAAGTCCGGCCGTCTGGGTATTATTCAGACCGTTGGACAGAGCGCCCCGGTGGGGGCGCACCTAAGAAGGAGGAAACCATGACTCTCAAGCCTCTCGGCGATCGCGTTCTCGTCAAGCCCGCCCCCAAGGAGGAGAAGACCTCTTCCGGCCTCTACATCTCCAGCGGCGCCCAGGAGAAGCCCCAGCGCGGCGAGGTCATCGCCGTTGGCGCCGGCAAGCTCAACGATAAGGGCGAGCGCGTGGCCATGGACGTGCACGTGGGCGACGAGGTCTACTACGGCAAGTTCGGCGGCAACGAGGTCAAGGTCGACGGCGAGGACTTCCTGCTCCTCCGTGCCGATGACATCTACGCCATCATCGAGGACTAGCACCAGCTGACCAAAGACGCCCCGCCCGCGGCGGGGCACACCTGAAAGGGATTCACAATGGCTAAGGACATTTACTTCGGCACCGACGCTCGCGCCAAGCTTGCCAAGGGCGTTAACACCCTGGCTGACGCCGTCACCACCACCATGGGCCCCAAGGGCCGCTACGTGGCCCTTCAGCGCTCCTACGGCGCCCCCACCATCACCAACGACGGCGTCTCCGTCGCCAAGGAGATCGAGCTCAAGGACCCCGTGGAGAACATGGGCGCCCAGCTGGTGAAGGAGGTCGCCACCAAGACCAACGACACCGTGGGTGACGGCACCACCACCGCCACGCTGCTGGCCCAGGTCATCGTCAACGAGGGCCTTCGCAACGTCGCCGCTGGCGCCAACCCCATCGCCATCCGTCGCGGCATCGACAAGGCCGTCGACGCCGTCGTGGCCGAGATGAAGAAGTCCGCTCAGCAGGTCTCCACCAAGGAGCAGATTGCCTCCGTCGGCACCATCTCCGCCTCCGACCCCGAGATTGGCAAGAAGATCTCCGACGCCATGGAGGTCGTGGGCAAGGACGGCGTCATCACCGTCGAGGAGTCCCAGACCTTCGGCATCGACATCGACACCGTTGAGGGTATGCAGTTTGACAAGGGCTACATCTCCCCGTACTTCTCCACCAACAACGACACCATGACGGCCGAGCTGTCTGACCCCTACATCCTGATGACCGACCAGAAGGTCTCCAACATCCAGGACGTGCTCCCCATCCTCGAGGCCGTTGCCAAGCAGGGCAGCCCGCTGCTCATCATTGCCGAGGACGTGGACGGCGAGGCCCTGGCTTCCCTCATCCTCAACAAGCTCCGTGGCGCCCTCAACGTCTGCGCCGTCAAGGCCCCCGGCTACGGTGACCGCCGCAAGCGCATGCTCGAGGACATCGCCATCCTGACCGGCGGCCAGGTTGCCATGAAGGAGCTCGGCGTCAACCTCACCGACGTCACCGCCGAGATGCTCGGTCGCGCCAAGTCCATCAAGATCACCAAGGACACCACCACCATCGTGGGCGGCGCCGGCTCCAAGGACGCCATCGACGAGCGCGTCAACCAGATCAAGAACGAGATCGAGAACACCACCTCCGACTTCGACCGCGAGAAGCTCCAGGAGCGTCTTGCCAAGCTCTCCGGCGGCGTGGCCGTCATCAAGGCCGGTGCTGCCACCGAGTCCGAGCTCAAGGAGATCAAGCACCGCATCGAGGACGCCCTGCAGGCTACCCGTGCGGCTGTCGAGGAGGGCATCGTCGCCGGCGGCGGCGTGGCGTTCCTGGCCGCTTCCTCCGCTCTTGACGGCGTCGAGGCCGCTGACGCCGACGAGAAGATCGGCGTTGAGATCATCCGCAAGGCCCTTGCCGCCCCTGTGAAGAAGATTGCCGACAACGCTGGCTTCGAGGGCTCCGTCGTGGCCGAGAAGATCAAGGCCATGCCCGCTGGCCAGGGCCTTGACTCTGCCACCGGCACCTACGGCGACATGATTGAGATGGGCGTGCTCGACCCGGTGAAGGTCGCCCGCGTCACGCTCCAGAACGCCGCCTCCATCGCCGGCCTCATCCTCATCACCGAGGCCACCGTCTCCGATGAGCCCAAGAACACCAACATCGAGGATGCCATCGCCGCTGCCGCCGCCCAGGGCGGCCAGGGTGGCGGAATGTACTAGGCCCAAGGCTTAGGCAGGTAGACCTGACCGGCCGCGCCCCCTCCTCCCTATGCAAGTTACGCTTCGCAAAGAGCTTGCTTAAGGAAGGAGGGGGCGCGGCCTTTGTTGTGCCCACCCAAACCTCGGAAGGTCGCTGGGAGTGCCTAGGATTTTTGGGTGGTAAATTGCTCCGGCCGCGTGGGCGGGCCGTTTGTTTGTGCTGGGAGTTCTTTGCGAAGCGTAACTCCGAGCACAAACAAACGGCCCGCCCCGCCCACGCGGTCGTACAATAGAGGTTCTGACTACTGGCTTAGAGAGAGGGAACGCCCGTGGCCCAGAAGCGTGATCTTCTCGATGATCTCATTGACATACAGAGTGACTGGCAGGCTTTGTCCAACCCCTTCGAGGGCATGGTGGAGTCGCTTGACCCCGAGCAGCGCAAGGTCTTCAACCCCGCTGACTACAAGGAGAAGCCCTTCGCCAACTCCAACCGCTGCCTGTGCACCGCCTCCAACAACACCGAGGTCTGTACCCGCTGCGTCGACGTCTGCCCCACCGCGGCCATCACGGTGCACAAGCAGTCCGTCCTCATCAACGACGACTGCCGCAAGTGCGGCCTGTGCTCGGCCGTCTGCCCGACGGAGACCCTCTCCACGCGCAGGCACATGCCGCGCCAGGTCTACGACCAGATCGCCCGCGTGGCCAGCGCCTACGAGCAGTGCTACGTCACCTGCACTCGCGCCCTTAAGCGCATCCCCAAGGGCAACGAGGTGGTTCTCGCCTGCGTGGGAGACCTCTCCCGCGATCTGTGGTTCTCGCTGCTCACCGACTACGACAACATCAGCGTCTACCTGCCCGTGGGCATCTGCGACCGCTGCAAGACCACTACGGGCGAGGCCACGTACGTGGACGCCATCGGTACCGCCGAGGAGTGGGCCAAGGCGTCCGTGGGACTTGAGGTTGATCAGCGCCAGATGACGCACGAGCTCACGCGAGACTACAAGCGCAGCCAGTTTGTCTCCAGCGCCATCCACTCCGCGGAGCGCCTGGTCAGCCGTACCACGCCGGCCCTCGCTGGCGCCCAGGCGGTCGCAAAGAAGATCTCCGACCACACCAAGCGCATCGACGAGATGCAGCGCCAGCTGGAGGCCGCCGTCGGCGCCAAGACCTCCAACAACCGCCAGCGCATGCTCACGCAGAGCCGCAAGCTGGTCATGGGCGCGCTGCAGCACGATCCCGGCCTGGCCAAGTACATCGACCTGCAGGCCCCCGTGTTTGATTCCGCTCGTTGCACGGCCTGTGGCGAGTGCGTCCGCGTCTGCACCACGCGAGCCCTTGACCTGGACACCAACGGCATGGTCACCATCCAGAACGCCTTCTGCGTGAGCTGCGGCGCCTGCGCCAAGGTCTGCGAGGAGGGCGCCCTCACCATGGAGCGCATGGACACCGAGGAGCTTATCGTTCCGGATGAGGTCACCGAGAAGATCCGCGCCCAGAAGGCCAAGGCCAAGGCGGAGGCGCAGAAGTACATCGAGCAAGGCAAGAAGCAGCTCGGTCGTGTGGCGGACGCCATCGAGGCCGCCACTGACCAGACTGACAAGTAGAGGAGAAGATCGTGTCTCTTTCCATCGGCATTGTTGGCCTGCCCAACGTTGGCAAGTCGACCCTGTTCACGGCCCTGACCAAGAAGGGCGGCCTTGCGGCCAACTACCCGTTTGCGACCATCGACCCCAACGTGGGCATCGTGGACGTGCCGGACGAGCGCCTGCAGAAGCTTGCCGACATCGTGAACCCCGGCCGCATCGTGCCGGCAACGGTTGAGTTTGTCGACATCGCCGGCCTGGTCAAGGGCGCCAACGAGGGCGAGGGCCTGGGCAACCAGTTCCTGGCCAACATCCGCGAGACCGACGCCATCTGCGAGGTCGTGCGCTACTTCAAGGACCCCAACGTCATGCGCGAGGTCGGTCGCACGGGCGATTTCGTTGACCCCGCCGGTGACGCCGACACCATCATGACCGAGCTCATCCTGGCCGACCTGGGCACGCTCGAGAAGCAGCTTCCCAAGCTTGAGAAGGATGCCAAGCGCGACAAGGAGCTGCAGGTCAAGCTGGGCGTTGCCAAGCGCCTTGTCGACTGGCTGAACGACGGCAAGCGCGCCGCTACCATGGAGATGTCCGACGACGAGCGCCTGGCGGCCAAGGGCCTCTTCCTGCTCACGATGAAGCCCATCCTCTATGTGGCCAACGTCGACGAGGACATGCTTGGCGACGAGCTTGCCCCCATCGACGGCGTGAAGCCCATTCCCATCTGCGCCAAGGTGGAGGCCGAGCTCTCCGAGCTCGACGCTGACGAGGCTGCCGAGTACCTGTCTGACCTGGGCCTGGAGAAGAGCGGACTCGAGACGCTTGCCCAGGCCGCTTATCGCCTGCTTGGTCTGCAGAGCTACTTCACCGCGGGTGAGATGGAGGTCAAGGCCTGGACCGTCCGCATTGGCGCCAAGGCCCCCGAGGCGGCCGGCGTCATCCACACCGACTTCGAGCGTGGCTTCATCAAGGCCGAGGTCGCAAGCTATGAGGACTACGTCGAGCTGGGCGGCGAGGTTGGCTGCAAGAACGCCGGCAAGCTGCGCATGGAGGGCAAGGAGTACGTCGTCCAGGACGGCGACATCATGCACTTCCGCTTCAACGTGTAGATAGGCTTCGCAACCTGGTTCGCCCCGGCGGGACCACTTCAACGCAAGTTACGCTTCGCAAAGAACATGCTTATGAAGTGGTCCCGCCGGGGCGTTGCCATGCTGGTGGAATCTACGCGTCTCAGGCTCCAGAAAGCCTATTTAGGGTTTGCTGTTGCGCAGAACTGGCCTTGGTGTGAGGGATTTGCCGGGCGGCGTGCAGAAGTGGGCTTGGTGTGAGCCCGTTTCCGGAGCTTGGACGAAATATCAAATTTGAAGTGAATATTCTGGGGGCGTTTCCGCAGGATTGCGGTGGGGGCGCTGCATAAAGCCGGCGGGTCCCCAGCGGGAGGCTCCTAGGGGCACTCGCACGAAGGCCACTTCTGCGCAGGCGCCTTCGGAACGCTCACACGAAGGCCAGTTCTGCGCAGGGTTTGGGCTCCGGGCGGCCAGTAGTGCCCAGCAGGCCCTTGCACGTTAGCCTCGTGGCTTTCGACAGGTGTCGAGGCGGCGTGGAATTGGCCGCCGCATCCTATTTTGGAGTGTCGAAACGCCGCCTAAACTGTTGATTCGAACTCCGTGGGCCACATGGACTCCGGCGCGCATGTAACCTTCGTCTTGGAAAGGAGGTACGTCAAATGTCCACGTCAGGCACAAAGCAAGAGCTTCTTGAGCACCTCGATAGGCTCACTTGTGCGGCGACTCCGGAAACGGTCGGTTCCTTCACGACCATGCGGGTTGCGGCGGACATCAACGTATCTCGCAGTCTTGCCAGCCAGTATCTCAATGAGCTGGTCCGCGACGGCCTCATCGTCAAGGTGAACTCCCGTCCGGTCATCTACCTTCACAAGGCTGCCTTCGAGCACTTCCTCCAGCACAGTCTTCCTGCAAGCGAGTATCCGTCCATGACGGCCCTGCTCAAGAGCGTTGGCGTGGGAGAGGCCAAGGACTTTCAGAAGGCCATCGGCTACGACCTCTCGTTGGCCCCTTGCATTGATCAGCTCAAGGCGGCGATGAGCTATCCTCCCTACGGTCTGCCCGTTCTGCTTTGCGGCGAGCGCGGGTGCGGAAAGGCCCGCCTCTCTCGTCTGGCCTTTGAGTATTGCCACAACCGGAGAATCGTTCCGCCCGAGGCTTCCTACGCGCGCGTTGACTGTGCCGCGTATTCCTCCGACCTTGCGGGCCTGAAGGCCTGCCTCTTTGGCGACGCCTCCGCACCCGGCGTCCTGAAACGGGTCGGGGGAGGGTGCGTCTTCCTTGACGGCGTTGACTCTCTGGGCGCGCGCCAGCGCGATTTGGTGATCTCCTTGCTTGGGGAGTACGGTCGCGCCGTTGCCGGAACCCAGGCAAAAGAGCGTGCCCGTCTTATCCTGGCCTGCTCGACTCCGGCAAGCGCCTCGAAAGCCAGCCCCTTTGGACGCGTCGTCCCCATCGTGGTCAGCGTTCCGTCGCTTTCCGAGCGCAGCGTGAGCGAGCGGATTGACCTTGCGATGCACTTCCTGCGCGCCGAGGGTCGCCGCGTCTCTGCCAACGTGCGCATCAGCCGCGGCGCCCTGCGCTCTCTCGTCGAGGCAAACTTCGCCGAGAACGTCGACGGCCTCAAGAGCTGCGTCATCAACTGCTGCTCTCATGCCTACGTTCCCGGAAGCAAGGACGAGCTCGTCGTCAGGACCTATGACCTCCCAGCCTCCGTGCTCGGTGCCTCCGCCGCCCAGAAGAACGACGACGTTCTGCTGAGCTGCGAGAAGGGCTCCTCCGGCCAGGCGGACTCCTCCCACCGGGCGAGCATGATAGAGGGCCTGCTCCAGGCCTTCGACCGTCTGGAGAGCAGCGTCACCTCCTTTGGCGAGTTCACCTCGGAGGCGGTTGGCCATGTCCGCGAGTACCAGGACCACCTCAACTTCGGAGGGGCTGCGGCCAATCCGCGCGCCCTTTCCTGCGAGCGAGTCCTCAACCCCGTTCTGGAGGAGGTTGGCTCCGCCCATGACGTCGAGCTGACCCGCAAAAGCTCGCGCCTGCTCGCCCAGTGCCTCACGGTCCAGCTTCGTGGCAATGGCGTCGAGCAGCTTCGTCCCGACCAGGTCGAGAAGCTCGGACGGCTCCATGCCACCCTCTCGCGTCACCTCAGGGCTACGGCGGCCATCGTCGACCAGCTCTCTGCAGAGACCAGGACGGCCCTGGGCGCCGAGCCCGACCTGCTGTGCCGCACCGTCATGATGCTCGACATCAACTCCTCGGTCGTGGCAAAGCGCAACCGCGAGTACATGGGCATCATCTGCTGCCACGGCTATTCCACCGCAACGAGCATCGCCGATGCAGCTAACAGAATCCTTCACGCCCACGTCTTTGACGCCGTCAACATGACGTACGACCAGCAGGTTACGGACGTCCTTCTCCCGCTGCGCCGCCTGCTGGAGCGCTACTCATACTGCAAGGGTGCCGTGCTCCTGGTCGATATGGGCTCGCTGACCGACATCGCATCCGCCATCTCCCAGGCAACCGACATGGAGCTCATCGTGGTGAGCAACGTCTCGACGGGCCTTGCCCTTGAGGTCGGCTCCGCCCTCCGGGCCAACGAGTCTCCCGAGGCGCGACTCGCCGAGATGGCGCAGCTCTGCGCCCCGGCATTCAGCGTCACCCATGCGAGCAACCATGTTGACACCGTCGTCTTCTGCTCCGAGAGCGGAATCGAGGCAGCTGACAAGATCCGTCGGCTCTTCTCCGAGAGCCTTCCCACCGACACTCCCGTCGAACTCGTGGTTGCCGACTACCGTGAGCTCGCCGAGCACGGCCTCGCCGACCCCACGTTCCAGCGCGGCAGCGTTCGCGCCATCGTCGGCACCATGGACCCCGGCGTCGAGGGCATCCCGTTCCTTGCCCTGGAGGACATTCTCTACGAAGGCCCGACCCGTCGCCTTGACAAGGCCTTCTCGCGTTGCATGGACGCGACGGCCCTCGCCAGCTTCCACGCGAGCCTGCTCAAGCACCTCACGCTCCAGAACGTCATTGAGTCCATCACCATTCTAAATCCCGAGAAGCTCTATGCCGAGGTCTCCCAGGCCGTGAGCCGGCTGGCCGACCTCATGGGCCAGCCCATCGCCCCCGCGGCGACCATTGGCCTCTACGTGCACCTCTGCTGCTTGGTCGAGCGTCTGGTCACCAAGACACCCATCGAGGCCTATGCCAACGAGCAGGAGTTCCGCACGGCGCACATCGCGTTTATCGACGCCTTCCGCACGAGCTTCTCCAGCATCACTGACCACTACCGCGTCGAGGTCCCCGCGACCGAGATCGCCTACGTATATGACTACATCAGCTCGAAGAGTGCAACGCGCGAGCACGCGTCGGGCCAGGTAGAAGGCTCCTCCCAGCAAGACGAGTAGGAGCCGCGCCGTCCGCAGACGCAGGCGGCGAGAAGAACACGCATCCCGAAAGGAGGGGGCGCGATGAGCATCATCGCAGCACGCATCGACAATCGCCTGCTTCACGGCATCGTTGCGACCCAGTGGGTCCCTGAGTTCCATCCGCAGCGCCTCATGATCATCGATGACGAGTACGCAAACGACCCCACCAAGAAGGCCGGCATGAGGATGGCCAAGCCCGCGGGCGTGGCGCTCTCCATCATCAATCGCGAGACCGCCTACGCCAACTTTGCGGCGGGCAAGTACGACGGCCACACCGTCTTCGTCGTGGTCAGGGACCCGCAGGTTGTCCTTGACCTCCAGGAGGCGGGGCAGAAGGTTCCGCGCCTGACCGTGGGCGGCACCGTCGATCCGGCCGAGGGCGTTGGCGCAACGCAGGTGAGCCGCCGCGCCTACGTCCTGGACTCCCAGGTTCCTACCTACTCCGCCATTGCCGGCAACGGCTGCGACATCACCGTCCAGTATGTGTGCGCCGACAAGTGCGAGCCCCTTTCCAAGTACGTCTCCCTCTGAGAGGAGTGAGCTTCCATGCAGATTGCCGTCTGGCAGATCGTCATCATCACCGTCCTGGCGTTTCTCTATCGCATCGAGCGCTATGGAACGCAGGTACTCAACTACAACGCCGTCCTGTATGCCTGGATCGTCGGCCTCATTCTGGGTGACGGCCTGACCGGCCTTACCATTGGCGCCTCCGTCCAGCTGATGTCCCTAGGCGTTGCCGCCATTGCCGGCTCTTCCGTTCCCGACTGGCCCCTCGGCGCTATGGTCGGAACCGTCATCACCATCACCACGGGCCAGGACATGGGCGTTGGCCTTGCGGCCGGCATCGCCGTCGGCACCCTGGGCGTTCAGCTTGACGTGGTTGCCAAGGTCCTGAACGGCTTCATGGCCCGCAAGCAGGCTGCCTACGCCCAGGCCGGTGAGTACTCCAAGATGAAGCGCGTCACCTTCCTTGGCCCCCTGTTCTTTGGCCTGACCGACGCCATCCCCATGTTCCTCGTCCTTCTCTTTGGCGAGGCCGTCGTCAACGGCGTCATCTCCGCCATGCCCGCCTGGTTCACCGCCGGCCTCTCCATTGCCGGTGGCATCCTCCCCGTCATCGGCATGGCAGCGCTTCTCTCCTACATGCCCGTCAAGCAGTACTTCAGCTTCCTTGCCGTGGGCTTCGTGCTCTCCGCCTACCTGGGCCTTGCCATCCTGCCCATCGCCATCCTGGGCGGAGCTGCCGCCTACGAGGTCTACAAGAAGCTGACCAGCACCTCTGTTGCCACGACCACCAATGAGGGGGTTCTTGAAGATGAGTAACGCCACCGTCGCGCCCGAGAAGACCGAGGGCAAGGTCCTGACCGAGAAGGACCTCAACAAGTGCGGACGTCGCTGGTGCATGTCCGTCAACGGCTTCAACTACGAGACCCAGCTCGCCCCGTCCGTCGTCTTTGCCGAGGCAGACGCCCTGAAGAAGATTTACGGCGATGACGACGAGGCCTATCGCAAGTCCCTTGCAAACGCCGGTAAGTACTTCAACGCCACGCCTCCCGTGTCTGGCTTCCTGCTGGGCGCCGGCCTGGCCATTGAGGAGGAGGGCAAGACGGACGCCCTCGACGCCGTCCAGGACCTCAAGGTCGGCCTGATGGGCTCCATTTCCGGCATTGGCGACGCCCTGCTGTGGGTCATGATTCCCACTATCTTTGGTTCCATGGCCGCCTACATGGGCCAGGAGGGCAATCCGCTCGGTGCCATCATCTTTGCCCTGGTCATGCTCGTGTGCAGCCTTGGCCTCAAAGTCAAGAGCTGGAGCTGGGGCTACAAGTTTGGCTCCGCGATCATCACTACGCTGGCGGACAAGGTGGCCGCGCTCTCCGAGGCCATGTCCGTCCTGGGCCTTACGGTGGTCGGCGCCCTCATCCCCTCGGTCATCAAGATCTCCACGCCGCTTGCCATTGCCATCGGTGATGCGAGCTTCGGCCTTCAGGAGCAGCTCTTCGACAAGATCCTGACCGGGTTCCTTCCCGTGATGGCGACCGTGCTGGTCTATCAGCTCCTCAAGAAGAAGGTCTCCACGAACGTCCTCATCATTGGAATCATCGTCGTCTCCTGGGTTTGCGCCGCCTTTGGCATCCTGGGATAGGCTTTAGCCGCCGGGGTGCGGGGGCATCCCGGCGGCCCTGTTTGGGGGAAGCATGAAGGTCTCAACCACAACCGTTTCCATCACGCCGCCTGGTGTCTTCTATCTGGATGGCTATCTGAACGACCTGCGCCAGCAGCCCGGCCGGGGCGTGCATGACGAGCCTCTTGCCGTCCTTCTCCTCATCGAGGAGGCAGGGAGGCGCACTCTCTTCGTGGGTGTGGACGTGTGCCTCATGAGCCTTTCTCGCATAGGGGGGATGCGCCGTCAGCTGTGCGAGCTGCTCGGGCTCGAGGACGAGCTGCTAGTCACCAGTACGATTCACTCCCATTCGTGTCCCAACGGACTTCGAGATGACAGCCTCATCGACCATGACACGCCCGGCTATGCCGACCTGGTGACGGGTCTTGTGGTCCAGGCGGCCTCGAAGCTGCCTGACGGGCTGGTTGAGGTGACGCCGCAGATTCTTGCCACGCACGTGCGCGGATGGTATTCAAACCGCAACAGCATCGAGAAGCCATTTGACGACGAGGCCTTCGTCATCCGGTTTGTTGATGCGGGAGGCAAGGTTGTTGCGGCAATGCAGAACTTCAACTGCCACTCGACCGTGGTCGGTCCCACCAACATGCTCATTACCTCGGACCTGCAGGGCGCCGTGCGCGCCGAGCTGGCTGAGTGGCTGGGCGTGGTTCCCTATGCCTTCACGGGCGCCTCGGGAGACCTCGGAAACCGGCAGTTCCGACAGGGCAACGACTTTGCCGAGCTCAAGCGGGTCTCTTGCGGCATTGCCGCGGAGCTCATGAAGGGCAGCTTTGAGCCCCTGCATCTGGATGCGCCCTCTGCGAGGGAGTTCGTCTATCGGGTGGACTACGATAACACGCAGTATTTTCCCAGCTACAGAGCACAGCTCGCTGAGGCGAAGGCGGTTCTTGCGGACGATGGGTCGTCGGCCGACGCGCGCAAGCTTGCTGTGACCGAGGTCTCCAAGCTCTCGGCGAAGCTCGATGTCGAGCGCGTGACGTTTCCCATCGCCATGAGAATCATCGAGCTGGGGGATATCGTCTTCGTGACCTTCCCAGGCGAGCTTGGCAGTACCTTGGGGATGCGGATTAAGGGGATGTTCCCCGGAAAGACCTGCATAGTCATAGGCTATGCAAACGATTCTCAGGGTTATTTCGTTCCCGAGGGCGATTTTGGACTTGGCTACGAATCCTTTGTCACCAAGCTGCCCCCGGGCGGCATCGAGAAGGTTCTTGACGCATTTGAGGAGCAGTTATGAGGCACGTCATCATTGCATCGCACCATCGGTTTGCCGAGGGTCTTGCAGACACGCTCGAGTTTATCGGGGGCGTCGAGAACATGAGGGCGGTCTGCGCCTACGTTGACGAGACGCCGCTGGAGGAGCAGGTGACTGCCGCGTTTGCTTCGGTTGCTCCCGATGACGAGGTCCTTGTGCTTACGGACATCCTGCAAGGGAGCGTCAACCAGGCGTTTGCTCCCTATATTAGCGACCGGGTCTTCCTGGTGGCGGGTGTCAATGTCGCTCTGTGCCTTGAGCTTGCTCTCTCTGCGGAACCCCTTTCCACAGAGATTATCAGCGCAGCGCTTGAGCAGGCGCGTTCCGCCATGGTTCTCGTGAACACCTATGCGGCCGAGGTTGGGGAAGACGACGAGTAGGCCTGTCGGTGGGGAGACGCCAGCCGAGCCCGTCTCTGAGAGGGTCACCCTTGGGCTGGTCGTCTCCCTTGCTGGCGGGCATATGGATGCGTTTTCCTATTTGCTGCATGGCGGCGTGTTTGCAAACGGACAGACGGGAAACTACGTTCTCTTGGTGCTCTCGCTTGCGGCTGGAGATATCCGCGGTGTCGTTCGCTACCTCATTCCCATAGGCGCCTTCCTTGCGGGCATTGTCATGGCACGACACGTGACGGATGCGCTGTGCGGAGGAGATCGTTTTCGTGCGCAGCACTGGGTTGCGGATTTTGAGGCATTGGGATTTGCCCTGTTGTCGCTCCTCTCCGGCGGCCTGACTGACCTGTTTGCAAACAGCGTCGTCTCCTTCCTTGCGGCGATGACGTTTCAAACGTTCAGGCAGTTTGGAACCAAGTCGGCGTATGCGGGGGTGTTCATCACCGGAAATCTTAGGTCGCTCGGAAATAGCTTGTACGAGGGCTTTGCCCGCGGGAATGCGCACGAACGGCACCGCGCCTTTCGATACCTGGCCATTGTGATGGCGTTTGGCACAGGAGTCTTGCTGGGCAGGTACATGGTCGAGCTCTTGGGTCATTCAAGCTGTCTGGTTATAAGCGCCCTGTTCTTGATGTCGCACCGATTTGTGGTGCGCTGAGGCTGGTGCCGAGAAGCGGTTGCACGGAACTGGCCTTGGTGTGAGGGATTTGCCGGGCGGCGTGCAGAAGTGACCTTGGTGTGAGCCCTATTTCTTGTGTTGAGGGGAATATCAAAATATCAGTGAATAATCCGGAGGCGAAACCGCAGGATTGGGGTGTGTGCCCTGCATAAAACTGCCTGGCCTCCGGCGGGAACCTCCCGGAGGCACTCACACGAAGGTCGCTTTTGCACAGCCGTTCCTGGACGGCTCACACCAAGGTCGTTTCTGCGCAAGGTTTTGGGCCCAAGCGGACGCTGAGTCACGGCAGGTCCTTGCACGTTAACAAAAAGACCCGCCCCGGAGCCTGGTTTTGGGCTGCGGGGCGGGTCTTGGCATGTTCTTCGTCAGAGCTTGCTATGCGAGGTCGGATCCCAGCAGGACGACCACGTCGTACTTTGTGGAGTAGCTGCCGTCGTTCTCGCTGATGTTGGCAGCGTCAACGCCAAGCACCTCGGCCACGCCAACGGCCTTGGTCTTGGAGTCGCTGTTGTAGACAATCTTGGTCGTCTTGGTATCGGAGGCGTTGGCGTTGTCGGCGGTGGCGGTGAAGCCCTTGCTGTTAAGGGCGTTTGCCTTGTTGGCGGCAAACCCGCTGGTGCTGGTACCGTTGAGCACGAGGACGCTGCCGCTCATGACCGCGCTGCCCTTGCTGCTGCTGGCACCGTCGCCGGAGCTCACGCCAATGGAGCCCGCGACGCCTGCGGTGATGTCCTGGTCGGAGCTCTCATACGGGGGAAGGCCCTGGTTGACACGCTCCATCATGGTCTTCCAGGCATCGGTGTCGGGTAGTTCGTACCAGCCCTTGTTGATGTAGCTGGAGATGGTGGGCGTCTGGCCCGAGTAGAACCCGGTGTCAACGTCAAAGTCCTTGAACTGCATGGCAAGGCCGAGGATGTCCGTCGCCGTGAAGTCCGTGGTCACACTGTTGGCCAGCTCGGAGACGGTGTTGGACATGCTGAGCGCATCGAGCTTCAGCACCTTCTTGACGATGGCGCCAATGACCATGCGCTGGTTGGCGGCACGATAGAAGTCCCCGCCACCGTACTCGTCGTAGGCGTGGCGGCTGCGGCACAGCCCCAGGGCCTGCGTGCCATCGAGCGTCTGCACGCCGGCGGGCAGCTCGATCTCCGCGTAGTCGGGGTCAGAGATGGCGACGGGCAGGTCGACCTCGACTCCACCGATGGTATCCACGATGGACGTGAACTGCTCGAAGTCCAGCTCCGCGTAGTGGGAGATCTTTACGCCGGCAAACTTGGAGACCACCTCGGTCATGTATGCCGCGCCGCCATACGAGTAGGCCGCGTTGATCTTCTGTTCGCCGTGCTCGCCCATGTCAACGAGGGGGTGGCGCGGAATGGAGACCAGGGTCACCTTCTGCGCGGGCGGGTCCACGCGCGCCAGGATGATGGTGTCGGAGCGAAAGTTGGCCGTGGAGCTGCCCCAGTCCTCGGCGCGTGCCTCGTCTTTGTCCACGCCAAGAAGCAGCATGTAGAACGGGTCCTGCGGCTTGACCTCGACGAGCTGCTGGCGGAGCTCTGCGGTGATGCCCTCGCCCAGGCGGCTGTTGATGTTGTTGACGTACCAGGCAAACGCGCCGCCAGCCGTCGCCAGAATGATGCCCAGCGCAATGAGCGCGGTGCGCACGACCTTGCCGGCTCCGCCCTTCTTGCGGCGAGCGCTGTAGGCCGCCACGCCCTCGGCGCGAGAGGTCGCGTGCTGTGCGACGCCCGCACGGCGAGAATCGCGCTGGCTGCGCTGCTGGCGGGCGCTTCTCGCCGTGTCAACCTCCTGGTAGCCGGCGGCTCCCTGAGGCGCGCGCGTGGTGGGCGGGACGCCAGCGGCCGCGTGGCGGCCGACGCCTCCCTGGGGTTGCTCGAACCTACTGCGAGAAAGACGCGCCTGCTCGGCGCCTGTCATGCGCTTATGGGGTCTTCTGCCAGCCAAAAGAGGCCCTTCCTGTCAGTGCGGCTCGGGGTCGCTGCTGTTCAGTAAACCCAACAAGAATAGGGGAGGGGAGTGTGCAGGGCGTGAAGGTGGACAAAAAAGCAGCTATCGCCCAAAAAATGCCTAACTGGAGTAACGTATGATGACTAAGGAAAAAGCCCGATTGGAGCATTTGGTCTTCGAAAGCGGAGGATACATGAGCCAAGCAAGCACCAAGCAGTTCGTGGCCGTCCTGGACTTTGGCGCCCAGTACGGCCAGCTGATCGCGCGTCGCGTGCGCGACCTCAACGTCTACTCTGAGATCGTCCCGTGCGACATCTCTGCCGATGAGCTGCGCGAGATGGCCCCGTCTGCGCTCATCCTCTCCGGCGGTCCCGCCTCCGTCTACGCCGAGGACGCGCCGCGCGTCGACCCGGCCATCTTCGAGCTGGGCGTTCCCGTGCTCGGCTTCTGCTACGGTCACCAGATCACGGCCGTGACGCTGGGCGGCAAGGTCGCCCACTCCGAGGTCGGCGAGTACGGCCCGGCCACCATCGAGCGCGACCATGACTCCGTCCTCTTCAATTCCACGCCGCTCAAGCAGACCGTGTGGATGAGCCACCGCGACTCCGTCTGCGAGGTCCCGGAGGGCTTCACCGTCACCGCCTCCACCGACGTCTGCCCCGTGGCCGCCATGGAGAACGCCGAGCGCAGGATCTACACCACCCAGTTCCACCCCGAGGTCAAGCACACCGAGCACGGCCAGCAGATCCTCTCCAACTTCCTCTTCTCCATCTGCGGGCTGGAGAAGAACTGGAGCATGGACAACCTCGTTGAGACCATGACCAACGAGTTCCGCGAGAAGGTCGGCGACGACCGCGTCATTCTGGCCCTCTCCGGCGGTGTGGACTCCTCCGTGGTGGCTGCCCCTGGGGCGCGCGCCCTCGGCCAGGAGACGGGTAGATG
>OGRN01000965.1_pt1 | contig 26239 bp, 20 predicted proteins | sample 1553401 | NCBI WGS metagenome assembly OGRN01 (sample SAMEA2580096, study PRJEB22360) | human gut metagenome | biome: human gut; feature: human-associated habitat; material: faeces | place: Denmark | collected 2008/2010 | reverse complement strand
TATATATAATTATTTTACATATTATTTATGGAGGTGATCGGATGTATTATCCCGTCTCAGCATTACTTATCGAGTTTTTGATTCTGTCTGTGGTCGACACGCAGGACTCCTACGGATACGAAATCAGCCAGACCGTCAAAATCGTCGCCGACATCAAAGAATCAACACTCTATCCCATTTTGAAAAAGCTTGAGAAGAACGCTTATCTGACAACCTACTCTCAGGAATTTCAGGGACGTAAACGCAAGTATTATTCTATCACCGATTCCGGCAGACAACAACTGTTGTATCTGCACGAAGAATGGATTTCTTACAGAGATACCATTGACGGAATTATTGAAGGGAGGATTCGAAATTGACCAGAGAAGAATATATGATCAAGTTAAAAAAATATCTTCGCAAACTTCCCAAACAGGATTACGAAGATGCAATTGAATATTTTAATGAATATTTCAGTGATACAGATAAAGCCGGCCAGCAGAAACTGATGGAAGAACTCGGCACTCCGAAACAGGCGGCCGCGGATCTTATGTATAATCTGCTTGACCGGAAACTTCAGGAGCAGGATGTTGCCGATGAAGACAGCGAGAAAAAGCAGGATAAAAAAGGAATCACTTTACTCGCTGTACTGGCGATCCTGTCCACACCTGTGACTGTCCCACTTTTTATTGCAATGCTTGCAGTCCTGCTGGCTGTTGCAATCTGCGTAGTCTGCGTGATCATCTCTGATTTCATCGCTGCCCTCAGTGTGTTACTGATTGGCGGAAAATTATTACTGCGTGGATTAGTTTCTTTCCCATATTCCCTCTCAGGAGCTTTAATGATAACAGGATGCGGCTTACTTGGAATCGGCTGTGCACTCCTTCTGTATATTCTCGGCATCTATCTCTGCAAATGGATGGGTATGCTTCTGATCAAACTGGCGCAGTGCCTGGCAAGAAAGAGAGGTAAAAATCATGAAACAAACAAATAAACGTTTACTGGCTGCCGCTGGTATCTTCTGTGCTGTCGGAATCCTTTTCTTTGGTGTCGGTATCGCATCCGGCGGCAGAAACTACATAAAAACTGCTGATCTTAATCGCATCAGCGGCACCGCAATGATGGATTCCAGTGACAGTCATGCCATCTTAAGTAAGACAGAAATCGACGCCTTTTCCTCTGTAAATGTCGATCTTAAGAATCTTGATCTGGATATAAAAGCATCTGATGATAACAAGTTTTATATCTCCTATAATATTGAAACAACTGACGGAATGCTTCCGCTTTCCTATCAGGTACAGAACGGTGTATTAAATATTGTTGAGAAAAACGGACACGAGTCCTCTTCCTATATTCATATTGATATTAACTTTCTTCAGGAAATGCTTGGACAGAGCCACGTGATTGAAAACTCCAACAAGGTAACTGTTTATATTCCAAAGAAAACCGACTTGAGTGGTTTTTCCTGCAAGATGGGATATGGTGATATAAATGTAGAATCTCTGAATACACATAAAGCAGAGCTTCAGAGTGAAGACGGTGATATCACAATTTCAGACAGCACCTTCAAAAATCTTGAACTCAGTGCCGATCTTGGTGATCTGAAAATCAATGATACTATACTTACCGGTAGTCAGATTAAAATGATGGATGGAGATGTAAAAGCAGAAAATATTTCTTTCAGTGGAGAAAATGAATTTACAAGTGACCTTGGTGATATCACACTCAGCATTCCGAAAAAAACTCTTTCCACGCTTTCTATAGAGGCAGAAGCAAGTGAAATCAATATCCCGGAAGAACTTGGCAATGTCATGTCCGATGAAGATGACAATCAGCTTGTCAATTCTGAAAATAAGACACAGAATTCCCTGCAAATTAAAAACAAAGACGGCGATATCAAAATCACCGTAGAAAAGTAAGCACATCGAAATAAAGAAACAACCTACAGAACCTGCCACTGGCAGCTTCCTTCGGATGCATGACAACTCAAAAAAGGGCTTCGCACTAAAATGCGACAGCCCTTTAACTTCTCTCAGGCAACTTTACGAAGTGCCTCACAGATTCTGTTATATTCTTTTTCCACTTCTGCAAAAAGATCTTCATAGCCATCCATGCTTCCGGCACGGAGCAGTTCGGTCAAATCCTTACTTGACGGATACAGATTGTCAAATCCAAGATTCAGGCAGACACCTTTTAAGGTATGTGCCGCACGGAAAGCGGTCTCTACATCTTTTGAATCTAAAGCATCTCTCAGATTCTGAAAACTCGGATCATCCAGAAATTTCAGTGCAAATTTCTGTACAAGTTTCTCATTTACCAGTCTACTCAACACAGCATCAAAATCTAATCCTAATTCATCATAGCATTCTCTGATTGTCATAATCCTTCTCCTATTCCAAATATTTTCTCCGCATTTCACTCAGAATCTGGGTTTTGCCCCCCCCCTTGAAAAATCGACAAGTTCATCATTTTCAAGATTGGTATATTCTTTTTCCATGTTTTTTGATACTACATCCATAAAATCTTCTTTTGCATTCTCAAACTCTTTGAGTTCTGCCTTCTTTTCCCGTTTCTTAAACGGATTATCTTCCGGTGTGCTGGTCTTCATCTTACGTTTGATTCGATCCTGAATATCAAGCAGACACTCCAGAAGAATCGGGTTAAAACATCCACATTCTCCATTTATGATCATTTCTATCGCTTTTTCATGTGAATATGCTTTCTTATATACACGTTCACTGACAAGTGCATCATATACATCCGCCAGAGAAACTACCTGTGCAGAGATCGGGATCTCATCACCTTTCAGTCCATCCGGATAGCCCTTACCATCATATCGCTCATGATGCCATCTGCAAATCTGGTAAGCGACTTTCATCAGTTCTTCATCCTGATAACTTCCCATGTTTTCAAGAATTGATGCGCCAATAATCGTATGATTCTGCATGATCTTGAACTCTTCATCTGTCAGCCTGCCAGGCTTATTGAGGATCTTGTCATCAATACCGATCTTACCGATATCGTGCAATGCTGAAGCTGTCGTGATCAGAAGACGTTCTGACCAGGTAATATTGTACTTGTCTGTCTTCTGCACAAGACTTTCAAGAAGCATTCCTGTAAATATATTGATATTTAAAACATGACTGCCACTCTCTCCATTACGGAACTCAACTATCTGACTCAGAATACCGACCATCATACGGTTATTCTTTTCTTTCTCATATACCTGATTGGTGATCAGTGTGATCAGTCGCCTTTGTTTCGCATAAAGCTTGATCGTATTATATACTCTCCGGTGTACAACACCTGCATCAAACGGACGATTGATATAATCTGAAACACCCATTTCATAAGCTCTTCGAACAATTTCTGCCGAATCTTCACTGGAAATCATAATAACCGGGATATCTTCCAGATAATGATGGCGATTCATATAATTCAAGACACCAAATCCATCCATGCCCGGCATAACAATATCCAGAAGCACCAGTGAAATACCTGTTTCATACTTACGAAGCATATCAATACATGTGTCTCCACTGTCAGCTTCTATAATATCGTATTCCTCACTTAAAATCTCCGACAGAATCTCCCGGTTCATCTCGGAATCATCCACGACCAGAATCCGGTATTTGTATGCTTTTGATCCGTTATTATTTGCACTTTCCTGTTGCTCCTTCAGTTGTTCATCATGTTCGGTGACAACCATGTTTTTACAGGTTTTGGCCTGATACATAAACTGATCCGCCTTACGGATTGCCTGCTCAACCGTGTTTCCGAGACCGGACAGTACACCTCCGATACTTACCGATATACGAAGCTGTGAATATCCCGGGACTTTGGAGGAATGGACCTTTTCCTGTATCTGATTCAGCTTGTCTGCAAATGCCTGTTCCCCAATATCCGGCATAACAAGTAAAAACTCATCCCCACCCATACGAATCAGCATATCTGTCCGTCGGACGTTATCCTTAATAATACCAACTACTGTTGTAAGTACAAGGTCACCTGCATCATGGCCGAATGTGTCATTGTAGATCTTGAAGTCATCAAGATCGATCATTGCCACACCGGCAGACATATTAGAATTTCGGATACGCTCTTCGTAATAACGTCTGTTGTAAATACCTGTCAGTGCATCAGTGTACAGCTCCCGGTTATAACCGGAAAGCTGCTTGATAAGTTCATTCCTTCCGTCCTCATCCATGACTGCATCTGCATTCATCTGATTGATGAGTTCCATGACATAAGGTTTCCCGTCAATCTCTACATACTTCGAAATAACCTGATATATATTGGCATCCAGATATTCAAGTTTCAGCTGCTCATTTTTTTTACGAAAAGCGTCTCTGGAAGTACAGTTCTTACAGTTGTCTCCCTTCTTCCAAAAAGAATAGCATTTACACGGGAATCCTTCTGCATCTGTGATATCCTTTATATTTCCTGTTTCAAGGGTTTCTTCATCGAGCAAACGTACCACGTCAAATACTTTACTCAATTCCTTTATCATCACTTCTGATTCCTGCTGTGTCATCGCAGTATCTTTGTTCATTATTCATATCCTTCCTGTAGCAGGCATATGCCTGCCTGTAATTAACTTGCTTCCGTCCACTATATAATATATTATTATAGCATTCTGTGATTTCCGCGTAAAGTTTTATCTTCCCACTGGAAAACGGAAAAGTGTATTTTCTCATATATTAAATTTGCACAAAATATTGAATGTGTTTTTATCGTTTTTGTATGAATTTTCTTTTTTTATTCAAATACACTTGCTTTTTTCTGTAAATAAGAGTATAAATGAATTAAGATGTTTTGGGAATGTTCCCATATAAAAGAAAGGAGAACTTTTATGAAGAAAAAATTACTCTCTATCCTCCTCACTGCTGCTATGGCAACCACAGTTGTAAGCGGCACTGCTCTCATTGTAAATGCGGACTCTGAGGGCGATCTTTCCGGAAAAACATTTGCGATCGTAATCCGAAATTCCGGAAACCCATATGCAGAAAAAGAAGCTGACGGTTTCAAACAGGTTATTGAAGCAGCCGGCGGCGAATGCATTATCAAATCACCGGAAAAAGCAACTGCCGATGCTCAGATTCCGCTGATTCAGTCCCTGATCTCTCAGGAAGTTGATGCCATCGCTATTGCAAGTAATGACGTAAACGCACTGACAGCATGCCTCCAGGATGCCATGGACGAAGGTATCAAAGTATTATCTCTTGATTCCAACGTTGTTCCGGAAGCACGTCAGACTTTTGTAAACCAGGCAGGTGTTACAGAAATCGGTCAGGCTCTCGCAGATGCTGTATATGATATTTCCGGTGGCTCCGGCGAATTTGCAATTCTTTCCGCAAGCAGCCAGTCAGCAAACCAGAATTCATGGATCGATGCAATGAAAGCTGTTATGGAAGATGACAAATACAAAGATCTGGATCTCGTTGAAGTCGCTTACGGTGATGACGAACCGCAGAAATCCACAGACCAGACACAGGCTCTTCTGTCCAAATACCCGGATCTGAAAGTTATCTGCTCCCCGACTACTGTTGGTATCAACGCAGCAGCCAAAGTTATTCAGGACAGCGAATCTTCTGTTAAACTTACAGGCCTTGGACTTCCATCTGAGATGTCTGCATATATCGGCGATGATGACAGTTCACCGTGTCCGTATATGTTCCTCTGGAATCCGGAAGATGTAGGAAAACTTTCCGCATACACAGCTATCGCACTTGTTGACGGAACGATCACCGGTGCTGTTGGTGATACATTTGACGCAGGTGATATGGAAAACAGCCCATACACCATTCAGGAATGCTCCGACGGTGGTTCTGAAATCATCTTAGGACCTCCATACAGATTTGATCCTTCTAATATTGACGAATGGAAAGATGTTTATTAAAATCAGATTATACTCAAACAGGCGGCGGTAAATATGTTGAGATTAAGACAGGACATTCCGCTTTTTCCGGGCGGACGCAAAAAAGCATTTACATTAAGTTCAGATGATGGAGTCACACAGGACACACGTCTTACTGAGCTGATGCGCAAATATGGAATCAAGGGAACTTTTCATCTGAATTCCGGTCTGATGGGTGATCGTGACTGGCTGATACAGCCGGGTATCGATGTCAGCCATTACAAACTTCGAAGAGATGAAATAAAGGAAGTCTATGATGGATTTGAAATTGCAGTCCATACAATGACACATCCCGACCTGACTACCGTTCCTTCTTCCATGGCAGCCTGGGAAATATCCGAAAATAAGAGAGATCTGGAAGCTTTGATCGGACATCCCATTTCAGGTATGTCATATCCGTTCGGAACTTATAACGATTCCGTTTTGGAAACGGTGCGAATTTGTGGAATACTTTACTCCCGAACAGTCATTACTACTGATGATTTCCGTTTGCCTGAGAATTTTCTCACATGGCATCCTACTTGTCACTACTGTGCTGACAATCGTATGGAACTTGCAGAGAAATTTCTGGAGGACAACGCAGACGAAGAATATCTTTCACCCTCCCTCTTTTATGTGTGGGGACATGCTTACCAGCTGGATGCCTACCAGGACTGGGAAGGAATCGAAAGTTTCTTCGCAAAACTCGGAAATAAAGAAGATATCTGGTATGCTTCAAACATAGAAATCTGTCAGTACATCCTTGCAGTCAGAAGTCTTGTATATTCTTCTACCGGAGATTACATTTTTAATCCGACCTGCACAGATGTATGGCTCATGATCGATGGCAGACCATATCAGATTCCTTCCGGAAAAACAGTTTCTATCCCTTGGAAACACACAAATGACTGATAAGGAGAATCTATTTTGAAAAAACAGTTTCATACTGAAGAAGTTATCAAACGAGAGCAGGCCCGTATGCAAAAACGGGCCTGCCGTCCGCATTTATACGGGAAAAAAATAGCCGTTCCGACAAGGAACGGTTCCATGCATGCATTTGTTTATAACAGCAAAAATCTTCATCCGGGATATCTGATCGTAGAAGTTCACGGCGGTGGATTCATGTACAATCCGGCTGCCGATGACGATGACTTCTGCCACTTTATTCACCAGACTCTCGGAATTCCCGTGATCTCATGCGACTACAGCCTTACACCGGAACATCCATTCCCGACAGGTCTTGAAGATATCTATGACTGTGTGCTTCATGCCCTTTCTGTAAAAGAGCTCAAAGCCCGGCCTGACAAAATCATCCTCTGGGGACACAGTGCCGGAGCCAATCTGGCTGCCGGAGCTGTCTATATGGCAGGAAAAGCAAAACAGTTCACACCCTGTATGCAGATTCTGGATTATCCATACATGGATCCCTACCGTAGTTCTGCCGAACGCAAACCGATCAAAAACTCTGTCTCCGGCAAGCTGATGGATACTTTTGCCCACTATTACACAGAGTCTTCGGAAAAACTTCGAAATGTACTTATCTCACCGATTCTTTTTCCTGCTGAGACATTTACAGATATGCCGCGTACTTTCATCCTCCTGTGCGGCCGCGATAATCTGAATCAGGGAGGAAAAGAGTACGGTCTTCTTCTCCGCAAAGCAAAAGTTCCCGTAACATTTTATTATGTACGGGAAGCTCTCCATGGTTTTATTGAAAATCATTTTAATTATGAATATATTCCGGTAATCACAAAAATACAGATCACACGCAGACAGCATGAACTTGCTGAAAAATCTGTGAAGCACATCTGCCGCTGGATTACCGAGCAGATCAAAGATCTGTAGTCGCCCGCAAAATAAGATTTCCCGGGAAGACTACTTTATCTTCGATTTCCCGACCATCCAGTTTTGCAATAATGATCTCTGCTGCCTTCTGTCCGATCAGCCGAATTGGCTGGCTGATCGTCGTCAGCGGCGGCTGGATCAGCGAACTGAGTGAAATATTATCAAATCCTATCACATTTACCTGTTCAGGTATACCAATTCCATCTTTTTGAAACTGCTGTACACATCCGATTGCCAGCGCATCGATTGCCGCGATCACTGCTTTCGGCGTTGCATCCAGTCCTTCATAGTACTTTGCGGCGTCCGCTCCAAGCGCGATATAATCCGGTTCTGTGCTTTGTTTCGCCCGATAAACATACTCTTCCCTGAAAGGGATCCCACAGTCCCTGAGTCCCTGCAGATAGCCCTCATAACGGTCTTCTATGACGCTGATATCTGTAGTATTACGAATATATCCGATCGCGGTACGGCCCTTTTCATAAAGAAAATGCACTGCCTCGCGATTGCTCTCAAATCCATCTGTATAAACGTAAGAAACCGGCTCGTCTTCCTGAAACAGATGGTTCGTATAAACGACCGGAAGCTTCTGCGAAAGTGAGCGCAGAAAGTTCAGCATTTCCTCACTGTTTGAATAAGTATTGTAAATAATACCATCAACGTTTCTCTTTAAGATTTCTTCTATATATTCAATCTCAGAGCGGCGGCTTCTCTCCGTGTTGCAGACAAACACCATATAACCGTACTTCAGCGCCATATCTTCTACGCCCCTGAAAAGCTCATTATAAAAGATATTCGTATATTCCGGCACGACCATCGCGATCGTCTTTGTCTTGCCTGTGCGAATACCCTGCGCCAGATAACTCGGCGTATATTTAAGCTCTCGAATTGCCCTTTCTACAGCCTCACGGGTTGCTTCCTTTACTCCGCTTTCTCCGTTTAATACCCTGGAAACCGTTGACTTGGAAACCCCTGCTGCTTTCGCCACATCAAAAATTGTACTCATAGATTTTTCCTTCTATTTAACATTTCTTCTTACCTCATTGTACTTAATCTGCTCACGCTCGTCAAACGAATTTGCACAATATCTGTACGAAATTTTTATGACTGTTCACAGCTATTTTCATCTGGAAGAAACTCCTTTTTTGTGGTACTCTAGGTAGGTACATTTACATCGTTACAATTATATGTTTACAATTTATTATTCAAAAATTTTGATGCAGAAGGGAGAATAAAAATGCTTCAGGATGATTATATACTGCGCCAGATCCGTGAAATGGTGCGCGCCGTCATGAAAATGTTGTTTCAGGTGAGTGCCCCTGAACTGACTCCGGAAGTCATTGAAGATAAAGACGCAAGACAGACTCTGGAATCTCTGACTTCCCTTGCCGATGAAGGCAAGATTGACGAAGCCGAAAACAGATTATACGAAATGACCTGTGACGGAGACCGTCAGAATCTGGAGATCGGACTTCTTTTCTATTACGAACTGAATGGAAAAGATGACGAATTTCTCGAGGCAAACAATTTCAGCCGCGAGGAGATCATGATGGGAATCCAGGATCTCGCAGATCGCTACAACTTAAGCGGGATTGCGGAGGCTTTCCGTACTGAAATTCTGTAAATCAGGAGCGATATATAATGAACAAAAAAGAAATATCCGAAATTAAGAAACAGTTTTCGCCAAACAACTGCGCGATCACACGAATCTGCGGCTGCTACGTTGACGGTGAAAAAAACAAAAAGACCGAACTGAAAGAAGCTTTTCTCTCTCTTTCTGAGGAAGAAATGTTCAAATACTTTGAAATATTCAAGAAAACTCTTTCCGGAACCATCGGCAAGAACCTGATCAACATGGAGTTTCCTCTCGAGCAGGAAAAAGAGGGCGGCACACAGGAATTTCTTATGAAACTCCGTGGCAGCAAACTTCAGGACAATTCCATTCTGGAAGAATTTTATGATAAAATCATCGAAAACTATGATTACGGCGAGAACTATTATATTATTCTGATCCATGCTGTCTACGATATCCCGGGCAAATCCTCCGACGGCCAGGAAATGTTTGATGCTTCTGATGAGATCTACGATCATATCCTCTGCAGTATCTGTCCGGTCAACCTTTCCAAAGCGGGACTGTGCTACAATGCTGAAACCAACAACATCGAAGACCGTATCCGTGACTGGATCGTGGAAATGCCGGATCTGGGCTTCCTTTTCCCGGTATTTAACGACCGCAGTACAGATATTCACGGACTTCTGTATTACACCAAAAATGCCGAGCAGCTTCGCAGTACTTTCGTAGATGAAATGTTCGGATGCACGACTCCGCTCTCTGCGGGCGGACAGAGAGATTCTTTTAATGCGCTCGTAGAAGAAACCCTCGGTGATGACTGTGCTTACGATACCGTTATGAACATCCACGAAAAGCTCAATGAATGGGTGGAATCGCAGAAAGATTCTCCGGAGCCTGCTGTCCTGACCAAACCGGAGGTAAAACGTCTCTTCGAAGAGTGCGGCGTAGAGGACGAAAAACTCGAAACATTTGATCAGACTTATGAGGCAATTGCAGGCGAAAACGCCTCTCTCATGGCAAACAATATCACCAACACGCGGCGTACAGAGATCAAGACACCGGATGTTGTGATCCATGTCGACCCGGACCGTGCGATGCTGATTGAGACACAGGTCATTGACGGACGCAAATGCATTGTAATCCCAATGGAAGGTGACGTCGAGATCAATGGAATCCATGTTTCCGGTGGAAACGGCGGAAGTTCCGAAGATGATCCGGAAGAATTCTGATCGTATATCGTAATACTTTTTACTTATATTTCTGTATGAAAAAGTGGAACTTCCTATATTATATACCACTACATACCAAAAAGACCTCAACGACCTGATTTCAGACCGTTGGGGTCTTTTTAGTATAATTCTTCTGAATGATTTTTTAGAAGATTGTATAACCGCCATCTACAGCCAGTGCTGCGCCATGAATAAAGCTTGCATCATCGGATGCGAGGAATGCGATCGCCTGAGCAACTTCAATCGGTTCTCCAGGGCGTTTTGCCGGGCTCATTCCCATTTTCATGGTTACCGGATGCTGCGGAATTGCAAGTACACGTGCGATCATTTCTGTTGCGATCGGTCCTGGAAGCACTGCATTGATGCGCACACCTGTACGTCCATGATCCAGTGACATCTGACGTGTAAGTCCCAGAAGCCCATGTTTTGCAGATGTATAGGCAAGTCCGCCACGGCCTGCCGCTGTAGAAGCCATAGAAGCTACATTGACGATCGTTCCTGCTCCCTGTTCTTCCATGATCGGAATGACCTTCTTGCAAAGAACAAACGGTGCTGTAAGATTTGTAGCAAGCACTGTATTCCATTCATCCATTGTGATCTGATTCATATTGGCAGTTGTTCCACCTACACCTGCATTATTTACAAGTATATCAATCTTTCCAAATGCATCCAATGTTGTCTTAACAAGATTCTCGAGGCTTTCATCAGATGTTACATCTGTCTTGCAGAAAATAGCTTCTCCACCTGTTGCTTTGATTTCCTCTGCTACTTCTTTTCCAAGTTCTTCCTTGGTTCCAACTACAACTACTTTTGCACCTTCTTTTGCAAAAAGTTCTGCGGTTGCTCTTCCGATTCCTCTTGTAGATCCTGTAATAATCGCTACTTTATTCTCTAACTTCATGCTCATGTCCTCCTTTATCTTCTTCCTGTTTCCATAAATGCGGTACGGTCATAACGCGCAGTAAGTAAATATGGTGCCAGAATATCTGCATCAATCTCTTCACACAGATTCAATTTATGAACCATCAGATCATTTGAGGAATATGCTCCGCCAATCACTGTTCTGATCGGAAGTTCTCCCCATGGATCATCGATAGATGATTTCAGTTCAACACTTGCAAAGCCCGGTTCCCAGGAATGATAATTGTATTCGCACAGGTTCTGGAGAAGTGCGCCATTCTGGAAGTGTGATTTTCCTTCTGTATCCGGTTCACGGTCAAGATGGAAATAGAACCCACCGCCATATGTCTTCTTTCCGGCTTCCGGGAACTGATAAAGCATTCCTGTCATCGCATTGTTATACTCGCCAACTTCAAGATCAATATTGACCAATTCTGTGCCACGGCGGCAAACCTGTGCAGTTATATGCTCTCCATTTCGACGAATCACAAATTCTGATCCAAGTTTCTTAGGAATCGATCCATTATCACGACCACACTGAACAGCCATCTCTGCTCCCGGTCCTCCAAGAACAAGACCGATCGGATATAATCCAAGCTGTTTTCCATAGGTACAGTAAACTCCAAGAATTGCCTCATAATAATCATCTGCAAAGGTTGGTTCCTTGACATGGCATACAGACACTGTAACTACCGGCACAGAAAATGGTTTTAACGGTGGCGGCAAAATTCTGGCAATCGCTGCCGGATCTGTAAGGTATGCAAGATAAACACCTTCCTGATTTTTCATTAGAGAAATTTTTCCGAAATTCGGCATATCATCCGGTGCCGTGATAAAACTCGGAGTCCTTACAGATGTTTTAAACAATGCCCTGGCTGCCTCAAATCCACTTCTGGAAGCAGGAGCGATCGTGCCGTCTTTTACTGCATTTCCGATTGCCTGCGCCGGGATTCCTTTTGCCTTCAATTCTTCAACAAGTCCATTGTCCGGACGGAAACCAAGAGAAAGAACAACTGCATCGGCATCAACGGTAACAAGTTCATGGTCACTCAGTCTTTCCAGTACCACACCGTTTTCTTTAATTTCTTTCAATGCATGTGCCAGCATAAACTGTGCATTGTACTTTTTCAGTCTTCCACATACGTCAGCTACATTTGTATGGTTTGCATTCGGAGCTACTTTTTCAAGCATATCTGCAAGCACCACTGTGTTTCCTTCATGGCAGAGATATTCTGCTGTCTCAAGTCCGGTAACACCGGCACCAACGATCAATGCTTTCTTTCCTTTGAGTCCGGCTTTCCCCGTAAGAATCTCCTCAACGGTATATACATGCTCTCCATCAATGCCCGGAATAGATCTCGGAATAATGGATTTAGAACCTGACGCAACAAGCACAGCATCCGGATTCATTGCTGCAATACTTTCTGCTGTTGCTTCCACACCAAGTTTTACTTCTACCCCCAATTTTTCAAATTCTACTTTGTAATAATCTGCGATCCAGCTCATTCGTTCTTTGAGTGGCGGTTTCTTAGCAAGATTTACCGTTCCTCCGAGTTCGTTCTGACGATCGATCAGCGTTACTTTTACACCACGTTCTGCAAGTGTCTTTGCTGCGATCATACCACTTGGTCCACCGCCGACAACAACTGCTTTGTGTCCTTTCGAATCGTATTCTGCATTTCCATACCAGCGTTCACGACAGGCACGCGGATTGACTGCACATTCAGCCGGGATACCGGCACCCATCCATGCATTCAGACTCTCAAAACAGCGCAGACAGTTGATACATTTGCAAAGTTCATTTTCTCTTCCTTCCAGTACTTTACGTCCCCATTCTTCATCTGCAAGCCAGCTTCTTCCCATAGATACAAAATCAACAATACTGCCCTCCAGAAACTGCTCTGCAATCTGTGGCTCACGAATACAGGAAACACCGATCACCGGAATAGAAACATGATCTTTTACTGCTTTGATCAGATCTTTTCTCCAACCCTGTGGGAAAGATATCGGCTCCACGCATACGTTTCCTGTTTCGTATAATCCAACAGATACATCAATAAAATCAATACCACATTTTTCAAGTGCCATAGCGATCTTCACGCCATCCTGAATGTGGATATAATCTTCTGTCACTCCTGTTTTATCCAGGAATTCTTCAACGCTTAAGCGAACACCAATCGGGAAATCTGTTCCACACTGTGCACGGATTCCTTCTATAATCTCTGTAATCATACGAAGTCTGTTTTCAAAAGATCCGCCATACTCGTCTTCACGTTTATTGGTATAAGGTGAAAGGAACTGCTGCAGCAAATATCCATGGGCTGCATGAAGTTCCACGCCATCACATCCCGCTTTCTTTACGCGGACACCACCTGCAATAAACTGCTGGATCAAAGCTTTTACTTCTTCTGTAGAAAGAGCTCTTGTTTCCTGCTGAAGATATTTACATGGAATTGCAGAAGCAGATACTACAGGACCTCCGGTAAGAGCAGTTACTGTCTCACGTCCCGGATGATGTAACTGAATAAAAATTTTTGTTCCATGTTTGTGTACCACTGCTGCAAGTTTTGCAAGCCCCTCAATATGTCTGTCTTTGGAGACAGATAACTGCCGCATCATTCCTGCACCGTGAACATCATTTACTCTTGCGATTTCCGGGATGATCAGCCCTGCACCGCCAACTGCACGTGCCTCATAGAATGCGATCATATCTTCTGATGGACTTCCGTCCATTTCTGCAAGGCTCGTTCCCATCGGAGACATTACAAGACGATTTTTAAATGTAACGTTTCCTATTTTTCCCTGTTCAAAAATTTTCTGATACATGAGCATACCTCCTTGATTACTACCCGTTGATTACTATGCATAAAATAGCATTTTCTTTGTTAAAAAAACAACGGCATCGATACAGAAAAAACTATTGAGCAGTTGTGCAAAACGCACTATAATAATAAAAAATCAACATTTCGTTGTATATTTTTCACAATTTCAGTAAAAGAGGTGCGAAAATGCTGTTTTCAAATCTTTATCATTATCTCAAAGGAGAAAAAAATTTTGACATTAAATTGAACTGTTCAACAGATTTGCACGAAATACGTGATGTAGAATTATTAGATGGAACGCAGACAAGCTATTCCACAGATATCGTTTATTTTGGTTATTCCTCTGTCCTTTCACCGGATACACAGCCTTCGCAGTGTATTCTTGTTGACAGCCAGGACCATCTGTTTCCCTATGCATGCACAGACCGTGCCACAGTAAACGCAAATGAATTGTTTGCAGTTTTTAATGCCGCCAAACAGTTTATTCAGACACAGGAACAGATAAGTCTTTATGAAGAATTGGTTCGAAAAGGAAATTCCACTCACAGTGTGGATGAAGTTGTAAATTTTGCCTCGATCAAAATCGGAAACTGCCTGATTTTCTGTGATAAAAAATTTCGCATTCTCTCCTATTCCACTTCCATTCCTGTTACGGATGTCCTGTGGAAAGAAAATATCGAACGAGGATACTGTACTTATGAATTTATCAGTAATGTCATGTCCCTTGAGGCAGTACAGAGTTCTTCTGCAAATATTGAAGCGATCGAAGTGTCCTGCCCGGAATCACCATATCGAAAATGCAGTTCCAAAGTTTTTCTGAATGGTGTTCAGGTCGGATTTGTACTTATGATTGAAAGCGTAACCGCCTTTACCACCGAACATCTGGCTGCCATGAGTGATATAAGCCGCGCAATCAGCTTTGTTGTCAGTCGTTATCATCCAGAATTGCTTCGCTATTCCAGTGCAGATCAGCAGCTTCTGGAAGCGTTACTTATTGGAACACCTGCAGAGCTTCTAAAAGAAGCCATTGCACATCTCCATATGTCAGACGCAATGTATGCACTCTGTGTTCAACCGCAGTCACCCTTGAAAGAGACTGAACTGAAACAGCAAATCTGTCCTGTCATTCAGCACATTTTTCCTGAAGCGTACATGACACTTCATGACAATGCGATCGCACTTCTTGTTCCGGACCGCAGTTCTGTCGTATATGAAGATACGCAGAAACTGATGTTAAAAACTATGGCAGATCTTCATCTGGATGTCGGAATCTCTCTGGTCTTTTCCAGAATGGATGAATTTTGTACAGCTTATCAGCAGGCACGTGATGTACTCGAATGGAATCGAAGAATTCCTGATTCCCTGAAAAAACAAATCTCATGGGATCGAAGATACCCGTCAGAACATCGCACACACCGTTATTCAGAGATTGAATTCTATGAACTGATGGATGAATTTGAAGAGCCACAAAAACTTATAAAATATGTTCATCCCGCTCTGTACCGACTGCGGGAATACGATCAGGAAACAGGTAATGAACTTTACCATACACTCGAAATATATCTTCAGAGTTTCCACAATAACAAAGAAACCGCCAATCTCTTGTGCATCCACCGAAACTCGCTTGCATATCGAATGGAAAAAATCTGTGACATTGCTAAAATAGATCTAAATGATTCCACGACAGAGTTTTTGTTGCGACTTTCTTATAAATTAGCGGAATATCTGGCGATCAATGATTTGTGGCATATATAACATTAGAAACAAACAATATAAGTTTTTTTGCTTTGCTGAGCACGCTCCTATAAAGTTAAAAAGGATGACAGGTTTTCCTGCCATCCTTTTTATGTTTATCTTATTTGATTATTCGTAGATTCCGTTTACAGTGACATCAAATACTGCTTCTTTTCCTGCAAGATCTGTTGCCTGATAATCATCCGGGAAAGTAACTTTTACTTCTACTTTATCTCCAGGATGTGCACCGATCAGCTGCTCTTCGAAGTTATCAATGTATGAACCGGAACCGATCACCAGATCTGTACCATTTCCATCTGTACTTCCACCGTCAAATGCAACATCGTCAATCTTTCCTACATAGTCAATATTGACTGTATCGCCGTCTTTGACTTCAAGGGATGAATCAGTGTCATAGGAAGGTGCTTCTGTAACTTCCGGAGTAGCTGTAGCATCTGCTGCTTCCGTTACCTCCGGTGTCTCAGTAGCGTCTGCTGCTTCTGTTACCTCTGGTGTTTCAGTAGCGTCTGCTGCTTCTGTTACCTCTGGTGTTTCAGTTACTTCTGCTGCTGTCTGAATTGTGAATTTATGATTGTCTGTAACTTTCAGTGTCTTCAGAACTTTCTTCTCAACTTTGATGTCAGCTTCATCCAGCCATTTGTCTGTAGTCTCTGTATACAGCTCATTTTCTCTGGTAGAGATAATGGATTCTTTCTTTGTAGCTGTCGCATCTTCGTCGTTTACTTTGTCAAGTTTGACTACGTAGTAAGCAGAATCTGCCTCAATAACATCCGGGCCGACTTCGCCGTCTTTCAGTGTACGGAGAACTTTCATTACCTCATCCGGATAATTACTGGAAGATGCTGTAGTCTCATCTTCGTCATCAGATTCCTCTTCTGACGCATCTTCATTTGTATCAAAAGAACCGCTCAGTACTGTATAAGAGTCGTCTACGGATTTTGCAATTTCACCGAAATCTCCATCTGGATCTGCATTCAGTCCGTCAAGGATCTTCTGCGCATCTTCTTTTTTCTGTTTGATCTCATCATCGCTCAGGTCAGATGTACTGATGCTTACATAGTTAAAAGAAGACTGCTGTGCTTCCTCATCAGAAACATTCTTGTCTACGTCTGCAATGATCGGATCATGCATTCTGCTCTTATATGTCTCAAGTTCCAGATATGTCTTCACCTGATCTTCTGTAACTGCCAGAGTTTTCAGGGTGTCTTCTGTATTTGCGCTCATAAAGGCTGCTGCCGCATCGGCGATTGCCTTCTCGTCATCTTCTGTGATCTCTACATCATAATCAGCTGCTTTTTCCTTAAGGATACACATCAGCTCAATATCTTCCAGAGCCTGCTCCACTGCCTGCTCGCCATAAGTCTTGCCTTCCTCTGCCTCTGTACCCCAGATAGAATAATCAGATCCGCCCATAAAGCTCTTGTACATGGCCTCTGCCTGCGCCTGACCCTCTCTGACAGAAAGGCTTAACATACCAAGCGGGATCTCTGTACCATCTACAGTCGCAACTGTCTTTGTTCCATCTAATGCTTTTTCACCACAGCCTGTGAGCATTCCTGCTGCCATCACACCGGCAAGCGCTACAACTGCTGTTTTCTTTGTCATTGTTTTCATTTTATCCTCCATCACTGCATGAATTCATATAAATAAGAGTATAAACTTTTTTCCCCGACAGGGCAAGGAAAATCACAAAAACCAGCTATTTTCACTGATATTTCACAGTTTATACTCTTCATGCAGCCGGTTTTATTCTTCTACAAGCTGTTCAAGCTCTGTCAGCAGATCCGTGAGGGCTGTCAGCACATTTCCGCTTCCCTCCGGTGTAAATAAAATCTTCGGTTCCTGCTCGTTTTTGAACTGAAGGCCGCGTCTGTATTTCTGCATCAGTGCAGGGAATCCAACCGGATTCAGTTTTGCATTTTCATACAAAGTGATCTTCATATCTCTTCCGATCTGTTTGATTTCTGTCACATAACAGCGATGTGCAAGCGCTTTCAGCCGCGCAATGGAAAGCAGGTTCATTACTGCCTTTGGCATCTCGCCAAAACGGTCCAAAAGTTCTTCCAGCATATCGTCATAATCCTGCTGCGTCTCGATCCCGGCGATTCGTTTGTAAATATCCAGCTTCTGATATTCGTTGCTGATATAAGAATCCGGTATAAACGCATCCATGTTCAGATCGATCGTTGTCTCGAAATCTTCCATCGTGTGAATGCCCTTCGCTTCTTTGACCGCCTCACTGAGCATCTTGCAGTAAAGGTCATAACCGACCGCATTCATATGTCCATGCTGCTCTGCCCCTAGAAGATTTCCGGCTCCTCGAAGCTCCAGATCACGCATCGCAATCTTGAATCCACTTCCGAGATCCGTATATTCGCGAATCGCTGACAGACGCTTTTCTGCTGTTTCTTTCAGCATGGTATTTCTGCGGTACATCAGAAACGCATATGCCGTACGGTTTGAGCGTCCGATTCTTCCTCGCAGCTGATAAAGCTGTGAAAGTCCATATCTGTCTGAATCATGTATGATCATGGTATTTACATTGGAAATATCCAGGCCTGTCTCAATGATCGTAGTCGAAACAAGCACATCGATATCTCCATTGATAAATGCAAACATGACAGCTTCAAGTTCACGCTCGCTCATCTGTCCGTGTGCAAAATCCACCCTCGCCTCCGGAAGAAGTTTCGCGATTCTGGCAGCCACATCTGCAATGTCATTGACACGGTTATAAACATAATATACCTGTCCGCCTCTTCGAAGCTCACGGTTAATCGCCTCACGGACGGTCTCTTCATCATACTCCATAACGTACGTCTGGATCGGCACACGGTCCATCGGCGGCTCCTCCAGGACACTCATATCACGAATACCGATCATACTCATATGAAGGGTTCGCGGAATCGGTGTTGCCGTCAGTGTCAGTACATCGATGTCTTTTTTCAGCTGCTTGATTTTTTCTTTGTGGGCCACGCCGAAACGCTGCTCCTCATCAATGATCAGAAGTCCTAAATTTTTGTATTCTACATCCTTTGAAAGTACACGGTGCGTACCTACGACAATATCTACCTGCCCTTTTTTGAGATCTTCGATGGTTTTTTTCTGCTGTGCAGGTGTACGGAAACGGCAGAGCAGGTCCACACGTACCGGAAACTCTTTCATTCGTTGAATAAAAGTATTATAAATCTGCTGTGCAAGAATCGTTGTAGGAACGAGATAGACTACCTGACGGCTCTCCTGCACCGCTTTAAATGCGGCACGAAGTGCAACCTCTGTCTTGCCGTAGCCGACATCCCCGCACACAAGACGATCCATGATTTTTGTGCTTTCCATGTCCCGCTTCGTATCTTCGATGGCGGAGAGCTGATCCTCTGTCTCCTCATACGGAAACATTTCTTCAAACTCCCGCTGCCAGACAGTGTCAGGGCCACAGACATAGCCTTCTTTTTCCTGACGTACCGCATAAAGTTCGACCAGCTCACGGGCAATGTTTCGGACTGCACCTTTGACCTTTGATTTGGTCTTTTTCCATTCCTGACCGCCGAGGCGGTTCAGTTTCGGGGGCTTTGCAGTCTCCGCCCCGGAATATTTCTGCAGTGCATCAAGCTGTGTTGCAAGAATATAGAGGTTGCTTCCGTTTCGGTATTCAATCTTGATATAATCCTTCGCAACCTTGTCGACCGCAACCTTTTCGATACCACGATAAATGCCGAGTCCATGCTTTTCATGGACAACAAAATCGCCGATCGACAATTCAGAAAAGTCCTGAATACGCTTTCCGTTATATTCTTTTTTCTTTTTGCGCTTCTTCTGCTCTTTACCGAAAATATCTGTCTCTGTGATCACGGCAAATTTGACCATCGGATATTCAAATCCTTTTCGCGCATGGCCATAAACAACCATGATCTCACCGGGTTCCAGAATACGTTCTGAATCCTGTCCGTAAAAAGCACTTAAGCCTTCATCCTGCAGATCTTTCGCAAGACGCTCTGCACGGGTTCTCGAGCCGGAAAGAAGCACGATCCGGTATCCCTCTTTTTTATACTGTTTCAGATCCTTGACCAGAAGCTCAAAACTGCTCTGGTAAGAATTCATGGATTTTACGGTCAGATTGAACTGCCCTGTAATTTTCCATCCGGATTTACGCGGATCAAGAAGCGAAAGCCCGATACAATTACGTCCGTTGAGCTTTTTGCACAGTTCTTCCCAGGAACACATCCAGTTACCGGAAAGTGTCGTCTCGCCTTTTTCCTGACGGTTCCGGCAGCTCTGCTGAAATTCTTCTTCAACTGCCTTCGCATTTTCTTCCAGATGATTTAATTCATCCAGAAAGATCATCGAATCTCCGTCTTTAAAATAGTCGATAAAAGTAACTCCGCCTTTTTCGATCGGCTGCTCTGCTGCCGGATAGATCATGATCTCATCCAGATTTTCCAGAGAACGCTGACTCTGCGCATCAAAGCTTCGGATAGAATCAATCTCGTCTCCCCAGAGTTCGATTCGCCATGGATTTTCTTCAGTAAGAGAATAAATATCAATGATACCGCCTCTTATTGAAAACTGTCCCGGCATCTCGACCTGACCGACGCGCTCATAACCCATATGGACCAGTGCCGCTGTCAGTTTGTCCATATCAAGACTGCTGTCATTACGGAAATGGATGAGCTGCTTTTCAATCTTTTCCAGCGGAAGCAGGTAATCCATACAGCCGTCAATACTGGTGACGACCGTGATCTCCTCCTGACGTTCCAAAAGGGCACGAATGACCTGCATGCGCTGACGGATCAGAAGGTTTCCGTGAATATCTGCCTGAAAGAAGAGCAGATCTTTTGCCGGATAATAATAGACCCGCTTGTCATAGAAGCGGTAATCCTCGTAAAGATCTTTTGCTGTCTTTTCATCTGCCGCAATTACCAGATGAGATGGAAAAAGCCCGGAAAGCCCATACATAAGATGAGCTTTCTGGGACTCTATACAACCACTGACTTCCAGAATTCCATGATTCTTTTTTGCCTGTTTTTCAATTTCTTCGATCTCTGCAAGACCCTGCAGAGGCTGCAAAAATGTTTTCATACATTCCCCGTTTTCTTGTTATACTCGTTCATGGCTGCATCCACACTGTCCGTCAGGATCAGTTCGACCGCTTTGCACGCTCTTTCCTGCGCTTCTTCAATAAGGGCACGGTCTTCCTTATCAAATCTTCCCAGCACATAGTCAGCCAGATCCCAGCCCTTTGGTTTTGCACCGACACCAACCTTGATGCGCACAAAGTTCTGTGTTCCAAGCTGCTGTATGATATGTTTGATTCCGTTATGACCGCCCGCACTGCCTTTTTTGCGGATGCGAAGCTGTCCCGGATCAAGATCAATATCATCATAAACGACGATCATCTCTGTCTCCGGATCGATCTTGAAGTAGTTTGCCATCTCCCGGATCGGTCCGCCGCTTAAGTTCATATAGGAAAGCGGCTTCATCAGGATTACCGGCTGTCCGCCGATTCTTCCCTTTCCGTACATGGCATTAAATTTCACGCCAGCCTGCGGAACCTGATATTCTTCCACAAGCTTGTCTATTACATCAAATCCCATATTGTGGCGTGTCGCTTCATACTGCCTTCCGGGATTTCCCAAACCTACAATCAGATACATTCTTATTTCCTCACTGTGTTAATTAAAGTAAACCATCTCATCTGCCAGCGGCTCACAGGGCTCCACGTATTCTGCATCCAAAACAATGCCCTCTTCGCCCTGATATTCGTTACGCTTCTCAATACCGACTTTTGCAGTGACTTCTACCCACTGTCCGGCTGTAAGCTTCGGTGCATAAGCACTCTTGCATACATAACCTAGAAAAGTCGTATCATCTGCACAGCAGGTCATTGCTGTACGCCCCGGAACAAAGAATTTACTTCCCATTCCGCGCGGTTTCATGACTCTTGCTCTGAATTTGACGGTTTTGCCATCGTAATTTTCCGGATGATCCATCGCATCGACAAACCAGATACCATAATCTTCAGGCAGGATCTCGATAACCGGTGCGTTCATATCGAATGGCATCTCATCCTGGAAGATATCACCAAGTTCGCCTTCTTCATCCTCAAAAATGACTTCGGCTCTCTGGTTTGCAACTTTGATTCCACGGCGGTAAGTCGGAAGCGGATCTTCTTTCTTGCAGCGGTTAAAGATAACCATATCTGTATTTTTGATCATATCCATAAAAATAGATTTCATGTTTGCCATATACATCTGGAAAGTACTGCCATCGACACATGTGATCTGCTGTTCGACTCCCCAGCCTTTCGGAAGCTGCATCTTCTCAAAATTACTTACCAGCCACATGCCATTATATTCTATGATGACACGCTCCGGCTGATGAAGAATATCCATTGCAACAAGGCGGTCTGTTGTAAAATCTTCTTCGTTTTCGATGACTTCCACAACCGTATTGTTTGCTTTCAGAATTGTCGGATCATATTCTTCTTCGCCCTCTTCACAGAGGATCAGAAGTGTTTTTCCGTCTGTGTGAAAATAATCCTGCTGGATCGTGAAGCTTAAGAACGATGTTTTACCGCTCTCCAGAAAACCGGTCATTAAATAAATCGGTACTGTGATTTCATTCATGATCTGTATTATCCTCCATCATTACAGGCCAAAAAGTTCAGCCAGTTTGTCCTCTTTCAGTTTTGATCCGATTACGCAGAGACGACCTGTGTATTCCGGTGCGCCTTCGCGGATTTCTGTTTCTTCAGGAACCATATCAAAGTAAATCCATGTTCCATCTTCTGCCGGAAGCATACCTTTTGCACGAAGGATGATACCGTACTCGTCTGATGCTGAAAGAGCTTCAAGCATTTTCTCAAGATTTTCTCTTGTAAATTTCCTGATCGTCTCACGGCCCCAGCTTGTAAACACCTCATCTGCATGATGATGGTGATGGTCATGATGATCATGTCCACAGCCACATTCATGGTCATGATCGTGATGATGATGCTCATGCTCTTCGTGATCATGGTCATGTCCACATCCGCATTCATGGTCATGGTCGTGATGATGCTCATGTTCCTCGTGATCGTGATCATGTCCACATCCGCATTCATGGTCATGATGATGCTCATGTTCTTCATGATCGTGATGGTGATGTTCGCCATGTTCATGTACATGTCCGCATTCCGGGCATACTTCCTCTTCTTCCATCAGTTCCTGCGCAAGGGATACCGGATGTTCCATAACATCGAGAAGTTTCTTTCCGTCCAGTTTTTCAATCGGTGTGGTAATGATCGCTGCCTTCGCATTGATCTCACGGAGAAGTTCCAGAGATGCCTGTGCTTTCGCTTCATCTACGATATCTGTACGGCTCATGATGATTGCTCCGGCATATTCTACCTGATTGTTGAAAAACTCACCAAAGTTTCTCATATACATTTTGCATTTCTTTGCATCAACAACAGTTGTGTAGCTGTTCAGTACAAGTCCTGTCTCTTCTTCCACACCCTGTACAGCCTTGATAACATCAGATAATTTGCCGACACCGGATGGCTCGATCAGGATTCGGTCCGGATGATATTTGCTGATTACTTCTTTCAGAGATGCACCAAAGTCACCAACCAGTGAGCAGCAGATACATCCTGAATTCATTTCGCGGATCTGGATTCCGGCTTCCTTCAGAAAACCACCATCAATACCGATTTCACCAAATTCGTTTTCAATCAGTACAACCTGCTCACCCTGAAATGCGTCTTTCAGAAGCTTTTTGATCAGTGTTGTTTTACCGGCTCCAAGGAATCCGGAAATAATGTCAATTTTAGTTTTTTCCATGATTGCATTTCCTCTCTTTCTGCCCGAAGACAAAACAGGTTACTGTTTATTCCGTTCACAGCAACCCGGTTATTTGTTTTATATCACTAACTCGCAACGTAATTTAACCAGGAGGCATAAATACCCCCTGGTCTATAGTGTCCACAGAGACTCTTATTATTCATTAAGATCAGCCGTTGATCATGAAGCTGAGAAGTTTGTCGATATCTTCTTTCTCATATGCAACGATCTCAAGTTCCGGAATTTCTCCGCCGGAGAAGATGTTTGCAAGAGATACATACTGGGACAGTTTAGATTTGAGATTCAGTCTGTCTCCTTCACCTGTTACCAGCTCTACCTTACCGCTGCAGCTATCTACTACTTCGAAGAATTTTTCAATGTCTTTAATATTGGATACTTTCATTTTTGTTTCTCCTTTCAAAATTTTATTATTTAAATTATATATTTCTTAGCTATCTCATACCTTTCGGTCGCGTTCAGTATAACCTATCTTTACAGAAAAAGCAATGGCTTTTACATACAATTAACCAGTGATTTCAACCCCACTTTTGTACAGGATTAATAAGTAAATACTGCGACTCCATATCCCGGGAGAGAGTAGTTGAACGAATATTCTCTGTGATCGCATTCCTGTTCTTCTGCTTTGAAGATCTTTGGCTTGTCGAGGAGTCCGTTTTCATCCATGATCAGCTTGTACTGTTTTTTCTTCGGAACTCCTACACGATAATCCGGTCTGTCAACCGGTGTGTAGTTTACTACAAACAGAAGATTATTTCGCTTCGTCGGTGATTTTCTTATCAGGCTGAAAATGCTTCTGTATGCATCATCCGCATTGATCCATTCAAAGCCTTCCGGATCATTGTCGGCTGCATACAGTGCCGGGTACTTCGTATACATATGAAGAAGTGTCTTCACAAAATTCTGAAGATCCTGATGCTTTTCTTCTTTGAGGAGATACCAGTCAAGTTCTCTCTCCTCACTCCATTCACGGAGCTGGCCGAACTCCTGTCCCATAAACAGAAGTTTCTTGCCCGGATGGAACAGCATAAACGCATATGCAGCTTTCAGATTACGGAACTTATCGTCCGGATATCCAGGCATTTTGTTAAGCATTGAACATTTCAGATGTACAACTTCATCATGAGAAATAACAAGTACATAATTTTCACTGTATGCATACGTCATGGAGAAGGTCATCTTGTTGTGATTGTCTTTACGGAAGTATGGATCCAGTTTCATATATTCCAGGAAATCATTCATCCAGCCCATATTCCATTTCAGAGAAAATCCAAGGCCGCCATCTTCAGCCTTTCCTGTAACCTTTGGCCATGCAGTCGATTCTTCTGCAATCATGACAGTACCATGATTCCTGCCAAGCACAACTGTATTCAGATGTTTAAAAAATTCGATCGCTTCGAGATTTTTATTATCGCCATATTTATTGGCAACCCATTCGCCGTCCTTCTTGCCGTAATCCAGATACAGCATGGATGCAACCGCATCGACACGCAGACCGTCTACGTGGCACTCCTCTATCCAGAAAAGCGCATTGGCGATCAGGAAGTTTTTGACCTCCGGCCGACCGTAGTTGTAAATCTTCGTTCCCCAGTCCGGGTGCTCTCCCTGTCTCGGGTCTTCATGTTCATAAACAGCCGTTCCGTCAAAGTTTACAAGTCCATGTGCATCCTTCGGGAAATGTGCCGGAACCCAGTCAAGAATAACACCGATCTTATTACGATGAAGATGGTCAATCATATATTTGAAATCTTCTGCTGTTCCGTAGCGGGAGGTCGGTGCATAATAACCGGTTACCTGATAGCCCCAGGAGCCGTCAAACGGATGCTCTGCGATTCCCATCAGTTCGACATGGGTATAGCCCATCTTCTTCACATAAGCAGCCAGCTCATGTGCCAGTTCGCGATAATTGTAAAAGCCCGGATCGTCCTCATCCTTTGCTTCATGTTTCTTCCATGAGCCGGGATGAACCTCATAAATTGCCATCGGACTCTTTTTCTCATTAAATTCCGGACGGTGTTTCATCCAGGTAGTATCTTTCCATTTATGACTGGAAATATCTGTAATTCTGGATGCTGTTCCCGGACGAAGCTCCGCTTCATTGCCATATGGATCGGCTTTGTAAATTTCCTCACCGTGATAACCGATAATATAAAACTTATAAAGGTCACCGATTTTTGCCTCAGGTATAAAGGTCTCATAGACTCCGATCGGTCCTGTCTTCTGCATCGGGTTCTTCTGAATATCCCATTCATTAAAATCACCCACTACAGAAACAGATCTGGCATTCGGTGCCCACACCGCAAAATAGACACCTTTTTTGCGTCCCCGCATCGTAGGATGCGCCCCGAGCTTTTTATAAATGTCATAATGGGTTCCCTGTCCGAACAGATACTGATCCAGCTCTGTAAACT
>OGRN01000956.1_pt1 | contig 26393 bp, 43 predicted proteins | sample 1553401 | NCBI WGS metagenome assembly OGRN01 (sample SAMEA2580096, study PRJEB22360) | human gut metagenome | biome: human gut; feature: human-associated habitat; material: faeces | place: Denmark | collected 2008/2010 | reverse complement strand
GTCGTCCCCAGGCGGCCCTCGGAAGGACGGCGCGGGGGGAGCCGATCATCCGGCACCAGTCGCACGCGCCCGCGTGCGGCACCAGCGCCCAGCGCGGGTGCGCGGGGTCGGCCATGGCGTTGCCCTGGATTGTGGCGTCCGCGTAGCCCATGGCGCGTTGCACGGCCCTCGCCGCGAGCGCCACGGCGGGCGCGGAAGCCCGCAGCGCCTCGTCGACGTCGCTCGCGAGGAGCCCGCCGTGGCCGGGGTCGAACTGCCGCGGCTCGTATCCCTGTGCCGGCCCGGCGCCCGAGCGCATGGCGGCGTAGAACTCGACGGCCGCGGCGGCCGCGAACGAGCCGAACTTAGCCACGAGCGCGGCGTAGGTGCGGGACAGCGCCTGGTAGAGCTCCTCCCCGTAGAGGCCCGCACACTCGTCTATCGCCTGCGCGACGGCCGCCTGCAGCAGGTCGGCGTTTATCCCGAGCGCGCGGGCGTAGCGGTCGAAGTCCTCGCGCGGTATCACTCCGCCTCACCGCCGGCTGGCGGCAGGGCCGCGGCCTTCGCGGCCTCGATGGCCATCGTGTCGGCCATGGCGTTGAGCGACGCGATGGCGCCGCCCTGCTGCTTCTCGCGCTCCAGGCGGTCGATGGTCGGCTGGGACAGGCCCACGCCCTCGTAGTAGACGCGGGTGCCCACCATGCTCTCGTCCGCGGCGCCGAGCTTCGTCCAGGCGTCGGCGCGCGCGGCGATGGTCGGCATCGAGGGGTCCTTGAAGCACGCCTGGACGGCGCACTGCTCGTCGGTGAGCCTGGTTATCGGGACGTCGTCCTTGACCGCCATCATCATCTGCGCGATCGTCTCGAGCGCCTCGGCGTTGTGCTCGTTGATCTGCTCCACCTCGAGGATGAGCGGGTCGCTCGCCGCGCCCAGGGCGTCCGAGGACGTGTAGGTGTTCGACAGCACGCCCAGCTGCGCCAGCGGCACGTTGGTCGCGCCGGAGAACCGCTGCGCGTCGTTCTCGAACACGCGCGTGAAGTTGTCGGCGGTCGGCGCGGCGAACTGCCCCACGGTCGGGACGTCGCCGTCCTCGTCCTTGGTGATGGCGAGGAACGACCCGACGTATGCTTTGAACCTGGCGATGGGCGACGGCACGCTGTCGCCGCCGCTCTCGTCCTCGCCTTCGTCCCCGTCCCCGTCCTTCACCGAGAAGAGGTCGTCCTTGGCGCCGAGGATGTATCGCTGCGGGAACGTGAAGAACTCCGCGCCGACCTCCATGCGCAAAACGTCGCGCATGGCCTTGTCGACGATGCCCCGGACCTCGGGCGTGAGCATCGAGTGGCCGAGCGGGCGGTCGGGGTCGGGGTCGTAGGTGAGCACCTCCATGAGCGGCCGCCCCATGGGGTTCGGCTCCACCTCGCAGTCCCACTCGTAGGGGCCGCCGCCCGAGCCGGTGCGCACGAGCGTGAGCACCGCGTCCCGGAAGTGGCACACGTAGCGGGAGGCGTTGCCCGACCGGTCGACGTCGGCGAGGACGACGCCGCAGCGGATGCGGCCCTCGTCCTTGTCCCACAGGCAGCAGAACTGGTTCGCGCTGAACACGCGCACCATCGCCGCGGGCTGGCCCGGCCTGCCCTTCATGACGGTCATGGCCGACACGCCGTAGGTGAGGGCGCTCGCGCACGCCTGCCGGTAGAGCGACCTCAGGCGGTTCTCGCGCACGAGGCGCTTGAGGTCCTGGTCCTCCGCGCCGTCGAAGACGAAGCCGTCGAAGACGGAGCGCACGGAGTGTGCCTTGATGGCCTTGGCGCACCACCCGGTGACGCAGTTGACCATCTCGAGCATGGGCGGGATGGAGATGCCGAGGCTCTTCATCTCGTTCTTCATGTCGTAGTAGCGCTTGAGGACGGTGTTGCGCGCCGACAAGTCGCCCCAGGTGTCGAACATGTCCTCCACGGCGGATCGGTACGGCTTGGGGACGGCGTCGAGGTTCGGCGTCTCGACGGAGGCCCTCTGCCCAATTCTCTGGATCACAGTGTCCTCTGCTTCCTGCGCGGGTTGCGCTTGGTGTTCCTCGCGCCCCACAGCGCGAGCGAGCAAGATTCGAGTGGCTCGGGCGGCACGGTCGCGTCCTCGGGGGACCCGAACCCCCACCCGCCGCGGGACCCGATCTTCCTGCGCACGCACTTCCTCGCCGAATCCTCGAGCGTCGGGTCGTAGGTGTGCGCGAGCGTGCCGTCGTTGAGCGCGTCCACGAAGCCGACGGCGGCGGCGACCACGTCGCGCGTCTGCGGCCTCACGACGTAGCCGCGCGGCGGCTTCATCTCGGCGAGGCGGTCGATGAGCGCATCGGCGCCCGACATGCCGTCGATGACGACGACCGACGCGGTCGTTCGGCGGTCGTAGAGCCACTCGGCGAGCTCGCGGGCGCCGCCCGCCGTCGTTCCGACCCTGATGAGCTCGACGGCGGCCTTGCCCTTGAGCGCACGCTGGCCGAGCTTGCAGCCTGATAGAGCGTAGGTCGACCCGTCCCGGGAGAACTTCACCCCGAAGGCCATCTTGCCGCGGTAGTGGTCACCGATGGCGTCGATGCGGGCGCCGTCCCACGATGCCCGCGGGATGGCCCTCGTGAGCATGGCCGCCGGGCTGAACCAGCCCAGGCGCTCGTGGGCGAAGCCGGTGATCGAGCCGCCGGCAAACTCCGTGCGGGTGAAGTCGAGCGACAGGATGATGCCCATGCTCGGGTTCGATTCGTAGATGAGGTCCACCACGTCGTCGAACGTGGCGTCCTGGCGCGGGCACTCGTCCGTCGCCCACGAGCACCACTCGGTGCTCGGGATGTCGCCGGCTAAGATGGCCGCGCGCGTGCGCGCGAACACGGTGCCGGGGCAGTCCTCGTTGGGCGGCGTGCCCGTGTAGATGATCTGGCGCTCTCCGGTCGCGGACGCGGCGAGCGTGTACATGATGGCGTCGTACTGGGAGTCGGTGAGCTCCTGCGCCTCGTCGAACACGACGAGCTGGATGTCATCGAAGCCTCGCGCGCTTCCGTTGGTGCGCGCCGAGAACTCGATGGAACCGCCGTTGGTGAGGTAGATGGCCTCCTCGCCGTTCGTGCGGCGGATCCTCTCGACGAGGCACGAGAGCTCGGGGTGCTCCTTGTCCGTAAAGTAGCGGACGAGTCGGTTGAACGCCTTCTTGGCGGTCTTCACGCGGTGCGCGGTGTGTAGGATGTGCCAGCCGCAGACCGCCAGGCGGAACACCTCGTATATCTCGATGACGGCGTTCTTGCCGTTCTGGCGGGGCACGTCCAGGCCGCACGTGACGTAGGCGGGGCGGCCCTCGGCGTCGCACGCGCACCAGTCGGACAGAACCAGGGACTGCCACTCGATGGGCTCCATGCCCAGGTCCCCGCCGAGCTCGGCGGCGTCCTCGCCCTCGGAGTAGGCGACCTCGCCCACGGCGACCCTATACCGCGGCTCTTGCCTTCCGCGCCTCGTGGCGCTCGGCGATCGAGAAGAGCTTGGTCTGGACGTTCCGGACATCTGGCGCCCCCTCGTGGCCGTCGGTTATGCCGAGCTGTTTGTTAAGCTGCCTGATCTCCGCCGACGCGGTCTTCAGGGTCGCTATCTGGGGGAAGGACTTCAGGTCCCCCATGTCGTTCTGGTAGGCGGTCTGCTCGCCGAAGCTGTCGAGCTCGTCCTGGGCGAGCTCGACGATCTTGTACCACTGGCAAAGCAGCGCGAGCGTCGGCGCGTCGGCCTGGGTGAACGAGCGGCCGGCGGTGAGCTCGTCCCACTTGGCGCTCTTCACGGGGTCGCCGGCGACCGCGGCGGGCTTCTCGAGGGGCATCCGCCACCTCCAATCGGCATAAAAAAGCCGCCCCGAAGGACGGCTTGCGCGGCGGTAGGATTTGCACCTACGTCTCCTCAATCAAGGGCACTCCTCGTACTGTGCTACTTTCCGTGCTTCCTATTTTCCCATATGCTGACAGCCTTATCAACCATGGCCTGCTCGTCCGGCGTCAGCCTTGCCGCGCCCTTCGCCGAGTCGTTCTCATTGTGGTTGTAGCCGTGGTGCGTATGCGGGCGCTCCCCATTATGCGAGTGGTCCACGTCGATCTGCTTCGACCTCTTGTTCTCGTTGTCGAAATAGACGATCGATTTCAAGTCGTCCCCCTCGACATGAGCGTAGACGCGCCCGCGCGTCATCGTCTCCATGAGGGTTTCGCTGCCGCGCCCGTTCTTAGATACGAATTTGATGTTCCCGACGGTCAGCACCGAATGGTACTGGCTGCCGTACGGGTTCTTCGGGTTTCCGCGCTTATCCACGCTCCACCCGCTGCTGGCGCCCCTGCCTCCCACGGAACCCGCCTCCCTTGTACTCGACGACCTCGCAGCCGCCGAAATCGAATCCAATGTCGCCGCCGTAGAGCAGCACGCGCGCGGGCTCCAGGCGGCTCATTGCCTCCGCCATGCCCTCGCGCCAGACGGCCAGGGCGCCCTCGTCCCCCTTCACGCCGACGGTCGACACGGCGACGGTCGAGCGGCGCGGGACGCCGTCGAACGCGAAGCGGAAGCTCCGGCGCTGCGCCCACGACAGGGTCGGGACTACACGGAGGCCCTGCTCCTGCCACCAGTGGCCGAGCGCCTGGGAGCGGTAGCGGTTCCACCGCTGCATGGCGTCGGGCATGTCGAGGTAGAGCGAGAAGTCGGGCGTGAGGACGCAGTCGAAGCCGCGCAGGCACTCGAGGTAGGCCGCGGGGCGGGCCCACACGCGCTCGAACTGGTAGTTGTCGATGAAGAAGTGGCAGCAGCGGCCGGCCTTGTCGGCCTCGGGCGTGCTCTTGGCGTAGTTGAACCCGATCATGTCCGCCGGCTTGGCCATGCACCGCTTCACGCGGGGCATGCCGTCTCGGCCGCAGTCGGACCGGCTGACGAGGCGCAGGTTGTACGCGTCGTCCGTCCTCAGGCGCTCGTGGCCGTAGTCGAGCCGCTTGCTCTTGAAGTCCAGCCCGAACCTCGACATGTCGAAGTCCTTGAGGCTGCGGACCTCCTCGCGCAGCATCGACTTGTTCCAGGTCGCCACCTCGCCGGTCTTGTTGTCGGCGATGCGGAAGGCCTTGATCTGCTCGTCGGTCAGGTCGTCGCAGTACTCGATCTTGGAGTCGGGAATCTCGTCCCACCCCAGGCTCCTGCATGCCTCGACGCGGGTGTGCCCCCATACAATAACCGGGCGCTCGCGGCTCTCCAGGCCGATGGTCCCGCGCAGCCCGAACTCCTTGATGGAGTCGGCGACCACGGGGACGGCGGAGGCGTTGCGGCGCGCGTTTCGCTCATATGGGACGATTTCGTGTATCTTCACGTACACACCCGCCTAGTTTTTCTCGGTTTAGCTGCGGTTTTGGCTTGACTTCCGTAAAAAAGCGTATTCGGGGGTATTGCGGCCCTGGCGCGGGATGGTGGCCTCGTCCCTCCCGGCAAAAGACCCCCGTGGGGTCGAGCGCCGAGGCGCATCCCCTACCACGAGGTCGTTGCCCGAGGCTGTTTGTCGGGCACGGACGGGGGACCAATAACCGAGGCGCGATCGTCCTTGAGTGCCTTGCACAGCGCGACGAACGTCTCGGGCGAGCTCCAGGCTGCGCGGCGCGCGGCGAGCGCGGACCGGACGGCTGACACCTCGGCGACGCTGCGGGCGCGACGCCAGTTGTTGCAGCAGCGGTGCGCGGCGGCGACGTTGTCGCGGTCGAAGGGCGATCCGCCGCGGCTGACCGGGACGAGCTCATCGCACTCGAAGGCCCCGGGGTTGCCCGGCGGCACCCCGTAGTCTATGGGTAGCCCACATATCCAGCAGGGCCTGCCCTGCGAGCGGAGCCACCGCACGACATGGCGGCGGCGGGCGCCGTTGGCCTTGCGCGGGTTGCCCATCCCCTACCACTCCACCGGGGAGCGCCCTCGGTTGGACATGCACGCCTCGATGCCCCCGTAGCGCAGCGCCTCCAGGCGCACGCCCCCGGCACCCCCAGGTCGGCGGCGGGGCGCCGCCGTGACCCCCAGGGCGCGGCGGAACGCCCACGCCATGACCGTGTCTTGGCGGCGGGCGGATCGCGCGATGTACTCTCGGCTGACCACGGGCATCATCCCCTATTGAATTGAACGCAATAGAAAGGCCGGAGTCCCTGAACTGCTGAAGGGAACCCCGGCCACTCACCTGTGCTTCCACGCACATCCGACCCGCAAGCCGCGCGGGCGGCGCTGCGAATCGACACCCTAGTTATATCCCAATCGCAACGTGCAACGGTGTGCAATTGTGTGCAATCGCGTGCAACTGTAGGCAATCACGCGCAACGGTGTGCAATTGTGTGCAACGGCGTGCAACCGCGTGCAGTCCGTAGGCAAAGAGAAACCCGCCGGCGTGGAGCCGACGGGCAACGATAGAGATATATGCGGCTCAGACTGCAGCGCGGCCAAGACCCGATCGGGCGGCCGCCAGACCGACCATATCCGTCCAGTCCAGGGCGGCACACAGGTCGGAGTTCACCGACCTCACCGATACGCCCAGCGTCCCCGCGATCTCCTGCAGCGTGCGGTCCTCGCAGTAGCGCAGCTCCAGCACGTCTCCCCAGCGCTTGCCGGGGTTGGCCGAGCGCACGCCCGCGCAGAGCTCGCGCCCGCGCTCCACCTCGCGCCGCAGCTCCGACAGCTCCGCGCCGCTGCGGCGCTCATAGTCGATCCTGTCATCCGTCGAGCGCATGAAGTCCGTCCCGTGCGCGCCCTTGCCCACGGCGTCGTAGCGCTGAGCGCGGACCTGCTCGCGCGCCTGCATCGACTCGATGACCGCCAGGCGGCGGTCGATGCCGCGCTGGGCGGCCCGTACAGTCTCCAGATATTCCCTTGCGTCCATGTGACCTCCCGCGTGGTACCATGCTCTACGCCATATAGAGGATGCCGGGAGGCGTCTTTGCCAAAGGCCGCCGGCGCTCCAACGCCAGCGGCCTTAATTATATATCTACCTGCGGAAACTCAATATCTCATCGCGGCCTCGCGCCGCATGGCCATGATCTCGTCGTGCGCCGGGCCCGTGGGCGCCAGGTAACGGTCGACCTTGTCGCTCTTCGGCCTGGCGCCCCTGCGCCTAGCCTCCTTCGCGCGGTCCTGCTCGTGCTTTCGCCGGCAGTCCTCCGAGCAGTACTTGGCCTTCGGCGCCTGCGGGATGAAGATCCTCCCGCAGACCGCGCAGTTCCTCTCCTGCACGTCCCACATCACGGTCATCTCATCGACCTCCTGCACCTGCGGGCGCGGCGCGCCTCGATGCTCTTGCGCACGCGGCGGTTCTCGACGATCATCCGCCGCAGCCTCTCAAACAGTCTCATCGCTTGGCCTTCCTCGACCTCTTGAGTGCGCGGGCGCGGTCGCGCTCCAGCGCCCGCGCCCTCCGCTCCGTCTCCCCGATCTGCGCCGACGTCACCCGCGGCGCGTCCGCCCGACCGTGCGCGAGCGCCCGGCGCGCGGGGCCCGACACCAGATCGGGCACCGTGTGCCAGGCGGTCGCGCGGAACAGTTCCACCGCCGAGCGGATCACCGGCTGTTCCAGCTGTCCGCGAGCATGGCCACCGCCTGGCGGAACGGCGGCAGGTCCATGCTCCCCCATGCGATGCTGTTCGACATCCCGCAGGCGGGGCACGTCACGCTCATCACGTTTGGCTTGGTCAGGGAACGCTCTCGCACGTCCTCCACCTTGGGCTCGACCCCGCACCGGGGGCACGCCTTGAACTCGATATCGTTAAAGGTCACAGCTTTCTCCTGTCTCGTTGAACATATCTCCCGTCGTGCGCCATCTCGAGTACGAGTCCGTCAGCATCGCCCAGAGCAGACAGAGCGTCGAATCCTCCCTCAGGCTCTTCGCGGCAAGCATCCGAAGGTCGTACGTAAGCCGCAGTGCGCCGCCGCCGTCTGGGCAGTAGACCTGCACGCCGGGCGGCAGAAGCCGCTCATCTTGTAGCTCGTGCGCGAGGTCGCGGGGGCACACGAGCCAGTTCTCGTCACCGAGGAACGTGAGGCCGTGGCCGCTCTTGAAGTCCGCCATGCACGACTTGACCTCGACGAAGACGAACCTACCGTGCTCGAGCGCAGCGTTTCGGCCACCACTGCCGGGAGAGAACGCCACGAAGTCGACCCTGTGGTCGGGATCGACCCAGACTTCCTGCGCGACGATGGCGAACTGCCTGCGGAGCTTCTTGGCTACCTTCTCGGACAGATCGGCGGTCACATCCTTGCGGCTCATTCGCCATCACTCCCACCGCTCTTCCGTGCGTTGTAACTATTTACCTCGCGCATACGGATGAAGCAGTTGCACTCTCGCGCCACCCTTTCAGCAGACTCACAAGGGCCGACCAAAATGCTCCCGTTGAAGGCGAAGAACTCACCGCTAATCTCATTCTCGAAGATTCGGATGTGGGCATTAATGAGTCGGTCTGGAGTCTCGATACGTGAGAGCCAGAAACATGCCGTCTCATAAACTCTCGGCATTGCGTCGGTCAGCCTGACGATTTGGGCATCGCTGTTGGTTCGAAAGTTGCGGAACAATAGGCCGCACTCACCTTCGAAACCGGCTTCTTTCAGGTATTCCTTGGCCTGCCAAATCGTCTCAAAACGTTTAGAGCACATCTCCGTGACGCCTGACGGCGTGTCGGTGATCTCGATTGCGTACATTAGTCCTCGCCGCCCTTCTCCGCCAGCCTGAGCTGCTCGCGCACGACGCTCTCCTCGTCCCACATCCACGAGTACATCTCGAAGACCTCTTCCGAGTCGTCGATTACGACCTTCCACGGCTCCACCTCTTGCAGGCGACCGTCCGCGCGCATGACCACGGCGACGGGCTTGCGAGTCGGCCCAGCTACCCTGTCGCTCGAGGATATGCAGCGGTCGAGGTCGGTGAACGTCTTGTCGAATATCCCGACTAGCAGAGCCTTCTCGTAGCCGGTCTTAGAACCCATGCTGAAAGATTGAACGAAGCACGGAACAAGATTTCTAGTCAACATCAGTCCTCATCCCTCAGATTTCGGATGCGCGAGGCGACGTTTTCGGCGATGTGCTCGGCATAACATCCCACGTATGGTCCGGCTCCTCTTGCGTACTCGTCCAAGTCTTTCAGTAGCTCCCTCCAGCTGTCGGGTTGGGTGAGGTGCAGCCTCGCCGCCATGTACCGATGCTCGACGGACTGCAGGCCAAAATGCCCGGAGAACCACCAGCTGTCGGTCATGCGCATATACGTGGCCTTGTCTGTGAAGAACTTCTCCCCGTATTCGTCGTACAGCACCTTAGTGTCGAGCGGTATCTCGCGTCCCAATGCGTCCTTAGGTAGCTCTATCTGCTTCATTTAAGCTCCTCTCCGCAGAACGGGCAGTACTTGATGTCCTCGATGCAGACCGTCGCCGTCACGTCGGCGCCGACGGTCTCTCCGCACGAGCCGTTGACTGAGACGTCGAGCTCCACGCTGGTATCCAGCTCGACCCTAACGATCGGCTCGCCGTCGTATCGGCGCGCTAGGGTCATGGAGCCCACAGACCAGCTTCGGACGTCTCTGCCAGGCGCAGAATGGACTGACGCGATGCGGGATCCACCGCAGAAATAGCAACTCATTTGCCATCACCTACCAGCCTGCTTAAAAGACGCTCCATGCTCTCATCGCATATTGCGAGCGAGGACACCTCGCCAGCCCAGACCTTTCTGCCTGCGACGTTGACGAATGAGATCTTGTCCATGTTGACGATGTACCTGTAGCCATCGTCGTCGTATAGCTCAATGAAATCTCGGCTCATTAAAGCTCGCCCCCATTCCAGCCGTCGGGCATGTCCTCGATACGGCGTTTCGTCCTATACGTGCGCACGGTGGCAATCTCGAGCTCGAACGTGCGCTTGCACTCAGGGCACTCAACCTCTTCATCATCCTCGTCGTAATACCACGGGTCATCGATGGAACTCTCGCAGTAGGGGCAGATCAGGCGTTCCTCAGCGCACTGCTCGTTCTCCCATTCCCTCTCGATACGGACCTTCCTTAGGCACTCGTCACATATCGAGTATCCAGACTCGCCTAGAATGCCAGCCATCGGATGCGAGTACTCCCTATAGTTCGGAGTAGGCTTCCCGCACCAAGAGCAGGTGTACATCTTTGCCTCCTCACTCACTTCTCGCTCCTTTCCTCCTTGACTTCCTCCTGCAGGCGGTCCCGCAGGGTGCCGATGCGCTCGATGGCGTCGTCGGGCGTGTGACCGTCCCACTCGGGTGCGCGGTCGAGCACCTCGCACGGGAACATGTCCCAGTACGGCTCGATGTCGTAGTGGTAGGTGGCGGGACCTGCGGGCGTGTCGATGCCCACGATGAACATGCCGTCGTACATCGTCCCGTCATGGTGGTGGAGCGACTTCCACGAGCACCCGCGGAACATGGCCACGATCACCGAGAACAGCACCGCCCGGTGGTGGTAGAGCTCGTCGAACGTGTGGTACCCGTCCGATGTGGAGCCCGTGACGGGTTCTGGCTCTATGTGCCGGATGAGTTCATGCACCTCATCGATGTCGACGTTCACAATGCCGCAGACATCGCGGGACGGATGAAGCCCGAGCGCATACAGGACATCCTCCCCGTCGGTGACGCTCGTGACGGTCGGCCATGCGAAAGGGTCTTCCACGGTCTCGACCTCGAGGTTCCGGGCGAGCCTCTTAACGTCCTTGAACCACTCGTTCCTATCGCTCATTTCGTACTTCAATCCTTCTCGATTTCCCTCTCCTCCGCGACCATGATCAGCGCCTTGTTGAGGCATCGCCTCGCCTGGCGCAGCTCATCGCAGATGTCGCACCCCTGTCGCAGCATGTCGCACCCCCTGAGCGACCTCTTGGCGTCCTCGAGCCTGCCGATGGCGAGGTCTATCCAGTCGGCGGGGCCGCACACGTAACTCATCGCGACTCACCCCTCACGCCGAAGACCTCCGCGAGGATGTCGCCGGGCGCGGCCACGAACGGATCCGCGCTGATCGGGTCGTACATGACCTCCAGATAGTCGGGATAGCCGTCGGTTATGCCGACGGTCAGGACCTTCATCTCGGTCTCCTCGCCGTCGCCGGCGGAATCGTCGGGCTCGTCCACGGGCAGGCACTGGTAGCCCCAGATCACGCTCACCTCGTGCTCGTCCAGGATGGTCTTGGTACGCTCGATTCGCATCCGGTAGCCGCCCACCGACCCCGTGTCCTGTGTGTCGTCGGCCCAGGGAATCCGGTGCCTGTCGAGGGCGTCTCGGTAGGCCCTCATCACCGCTGAGATCTCGGTCAAAACCTCTCTCACTCTCCTTCTCAAAAGAATTAGGTGTTCTTTGCGCCGGGGGCTTCCCCGACGGCGTCGTTTCCGCCCTCTAGCGGCGGGAACCCCATCGCCTGCTGGCCCAGCTGCCCGGCCGCCGTTGGCACACTTTTGGCATACCTCCAGCTTGGCTCCTTGCCGCGCGCGAGCTTGGCGATGTCCTCGTACAGGTCGGCCTTCTGCTTCCGGCTGGCACGCGCCGCGGCAAGCTTCTGTTTCTTGGCCAGCAGAACGGCCTCCCTGCTCGACATGACGTTCGCCATGTAGATGCGCGTTATGTCGAGCGGCCGGCCGTGGGCGGGGTCGGCCTTCTCGTTCTTGAGCATCTCCATGAGCGTGATCATGACGCCTCCGCTATCTGGCGCTCGAGCTCGGCTATGAGCTCGTCATCGGTCTTCACGGGCTGCCACACCGCGGCACGCTCGACCTCCTGGGAGGTCTGCCCGCCCCGCGCCTTGCGGTCCGCATCGAAGCCGACCTGCTTGCGGCTCCAGTTGCGGGCGAGCGCCCACACGTCGGTCACGGGCAGGCCGCTCGGCAGCGTCCAGCCCTGCGCGGCGTAGTGGTCGAAGAACTGGCGGGCGTCGCCCCGGAGGCAGTTGGCGGCGAAGTACGCCTCCACGTCCTCCGCCGACGGGGGCTCGAAATCATCGGGCGCTTGACGGGCCGCGCTATAGCCCGCTAGGGCTATCTCCTTCTCCTTCTCTTTCTGTCGGCTACCCTCTCGCCTGCTGGGTCGGCTACCCCCTTGGCTACCCCCTTGGCTAGACCCCTGACCGCCGGCATTGGCAGCCCTCCTGAGACCCCCAAGGCTGCCGTTGACCATGGCGTCGATACGGCCCCTTGCGAAGGTGAACGCCGCCATGGTCGTCGGCTTCAGCTTGGGCTCGACGCCCTCGTAGCCGTAGCGCAGCATCGCCCAGGCGAGCGCCATGCCCTCCCTGTCGCCCAGTGCGCGGCAGCCCTCGTAGAAGTCCCTGTTGAAGTTGAAGTTATTCATCCGTCTCACCTCCGTGTGATATCGAATCGGTAAAGGCCGCGGCGGCGGCCTGGTCGCGGCCCGGCATGACCGAGCCGTAGATGTCGAGCGTCGTCTTGACGCTCGCGTGCCCCAGGCGCTCCTGGATGGTCCTCATGTCGAACCCGTTCATGAGCAGCCACGAGGCGTGCGTGTGCCTCAGGGAGTGGAACACCGTCTCCTCCGGCAGCCCCAGGTCCCTCACGAGCGACTTGAAGCGGCTCGTCACGGTGCTCGGGCGCGCGATGGCGCCGGCGGGCCCGAAGGTCACCACCAGCGCCGCCGGGCCTTTCCTCGTGAGCCACGTGTCCTGCCACTCCAGGTGGCGCTGCATCTGGGCCTCCACCGCCGGCGCGAGCGCCACGTTGCGCACGCGCCGTCCCTTGGTGTAGGCCTGCCGGTGAAGCTCGGGGCGCTCGACCGCCTGCCCCACCACGTGCAGGTCGTGCAGGGCGCGGCGCCAGTCTCGGCGCTGCAGGCCGCAGATCTCCCCGCAGCGCAGCCCCGTGTTGAGGGCGAGGTAGACCGCCATGGCCTCGGTGCGCCGCGAGATGTTGGCTCCCGAGGCGGATCGCGATGACATGGCGGAGACCAGCGCGCGGGAGAGCTCGTCGGTGTCGAGCTCGGAAAGCGCGAACGGCTCAACGGGGTCGGGCGAGGGCGCGGGCACGTCGAGCATGATGTCGCGGCCCAGCGCCGGTCGCCACGAGCGGTAGGCGCCCTTCAGCAGCGCGTGCATCTTGAGCAGCGTCTTGGGCGACAGCCCCTTCCCCGTCCTGGGCGCGAGCAGCATGCGGTACGCCGCCGACACGTCCCATGGCTCAAGCTGGTCGTAGGGAAGCCGCCCGATGGTCGGCTCCACCATCGTCCTGACCACACTGCGGTACGTCGCCACCGAGTTGTCGGACAGGCCGTTGACGGGGTCGGAGATGTACGTCTCGAGCATCGAGGACAGGCGCTTGGAGCTGTCCCGCGCCGAGGAAGGGTCGAACGTGGCCGCCCACCTGTCGCACTCCTCCTGGGCCTGCTCGCGTGTCAGCTCCGCGTCCCACGACCTGTACGGCCTGATCCGTCTGCCCGTGACGCGGTCGGTGCCCATGTAGGGGCGGGCGAACCAGCGGCCGTCCGTCCCGCGCTGCACGACCGCCCGGCGCTCGCTAGATGTCGGCATCGACGCCCAGCTCCGCCGCCATGTCGCGGATCTCCCTGCGCGCGTCCAGGTCGGTGATCTGGACGCTGTCGGCGTGCCCGTGGGTGTCGGCACCGAGCACGGCCATGAGCATGAGCTTGCGCGCGTGCCTGTCCGAGACGCCCGCCTGGCTGAAGGCCGCGCAGAGCACGTCGATGCACTCGCAGGTGAGCGTGAACAGGTCGCCGAGGCTGGCCGGACCCACGAAGCATGAGTTGCCGGAGCCGTCGACGTTGACGGTCGAGAGTGCCGCGCCGCGGCACTCGAACGAGCTGACCTCGCCGCACGCCTCCACCGTCACCCTGACCCTCTTCTCGCTACTCATCCTTCTCATCCTCCTTGGCGCTCGCCTGCACCCTCTCCATGAGCCACACGTCCTCCTCGCCGGGCTCGTAGCCCGCGGTGCAGAAGATGTCATAGTGGTCGAGCCATGCCTCCGCGTCGTCGCCGCCCCAGCGGTTGTTGAGCTGGGCCATGTCCTTGGCCGCCGCCATGAGCCAGCAGCCGACCTCGTACTCGCTGGGCCTGCACGCCTTGAGGTTGCGGGCGAACTCGTCGCGCACTGCCCCGAAGCGCGCCTCGTTCTCGACGTTGCTCTCGCCGCCCATCGCCACGAGCAGCGCGGACGGGTCCTCGCGGCTCGTGCGCACGCACATCATGAGGTCCTTGGACATGGCGAAGGCGCCGGACGCCACGAAGCCGATCTGGCTCCTGTACAGTTCCTCGAGCGCCGCCTTCTCGCGCGCGGCCTCCTGCTCGGCCCGGATCTCCTCCTCGGTCTTCTCGGGCTCGGCACCCGAGCCGTCATCCGGCTCGTAGAGGTTCCAGTAGCTGCCCTTCCACACGGCAACGGTGCCGGCGGCGAACTCCTTCCCCTCGAGCTTCTCGGCAGCGAGGCCGACGTGGACCCAGTCCGCGTAGTTGAAACCCTCGGGCTGCTCCTTCACCACGGGGATGCCCGCGTCGCCGAAGGCGTCGTAGTCCTCGGCCTTGGCCTCCTCGCGCTCGACGCGGCGGCGGATGCTGTCGGCCTTGCCCGCCCAGCCCTCGCCCGCCGCAAGCACGGCCTCGATATCCTTCTCGTCCTCGAAGGCGCTCGCGGCCTCGAGCTGCTCGAGCGTCACCTGCACGCCGGCGTCGATGCGCCCGCGCAGACGGCGCGCCGCGCGGATCTGCCCGGCGGTGGCGCGGCTCGCGCGCTCGATGCGCTGCTCGTCGATGCCCAGTACGAGCATCTGCTGCACGCCTCGGGCGCGCTCGGCCTCGGTCAGCTGGCGCTTGTCGTCGGTGGCGAGCATGGCCACGAGCTCGTTGGCCTCGTCCATGCTCTCCGCCACCAGTGCGGTCACCTCGCGGTCCTCGCCGTAGATGGACGACAGCGCGCGGTAGCGGCGCTCGCCGTCCACGATTCGGTAGACGTTGCCGTCCGCCACCATCACGGGCGGGTTCAGCGGCTCTCCGCCGGTCGCCTCGATGCTGCGGGCCAGGGCGCCGATGTCGCCGAAGTCCTCGCGCGGGTTCTGTCCGCTCGGGCGGATGTCGCCCAGGCGAACCTGCCTCTTCTCAAACTGCATGCCATATCCTCCTGACTAGTAGTACATCCCGCTCGGGGCGGTCCCCTCGATGGCTCCCGCGACGGCGATCAGGCCGACGAGCGCCACGGCGCACACGACGCTGCGCACGCGCTCGGGCAGCGTGTTCCACCACTCGCCGAGCCTGCAGCCGGCATCCCAGATAAGGTCGACCATCACGCCACCCGCCTCGGACGGCGAGCGGGCACGCAGTCGGGCGAGGGCAGCGCCGGCACCGCGCCGCGTGCCTTGATGGCGGCGTCGATGTCCTCGCTGCTCACCACCTCGCGCGAGCTGTTGGGGTTGAGCGACGGATAGCGCGGTATCACGCCCTGCATGACCATCGCGCGAAAAGTCACGGAGTCGCAGCAGGCGTAACGCGCGCCCTTGGCTATAGACATCCACATGGCCTTCTCCTTTCATTCGTTGAGCCATTCCCTTGCCGGAGGGCCGCACCGATAGATGCAGCCGGAGGGCGCTCCCCCGCCAAAGGGAGCGGTGCCGCCGCCCCGCCAAGTCGGCGGCGGACACCTTATGGGCCGGATGTAGGGAGTCCGGCCCCGTCGCGCCACGGGCCCCGCGGAATGGGGGCGGTACGGAACCCGTGGCGCGACGGGGGCGGGCCCGCCGTCAGCCCCGGAGCGAGGCGAGCACCCACGCCGCGATGAACGGCACAGCGGCCGAGAAGCACATCCGCGCCAAGCCGTAGGCCCCCTGCGCGGTGCACATCCACCCCGCGGCGTCCATCACGACGGCCGAGGCGAGCAGCGCCCGGGTCATTCCTCTTCCTCCAGATCCTCCATGGGCACGCCCAGCGCCCTCGCGAGCCGCTTGGCCGCCCCGTACTTCGCGTCGGCTATCCCCCGGCGCTCCCAGTTCCGTACCGTCGTCTCGGTCACGCCCGCCTTCACCGCAAGCTTGAACTGCGAGAGTCCCGCCTTCTTGCGGAGCCGTCTGATCTCATTCATCTCCGTGCCCCCACGAACCCGTAAACTCCTTTGCGTTCATCCCTTTACGCGAAAGGAGGTGATTACATGTCAAAACCGAAGGTCAAACTCAATGAGAGAAACCTAGGCCGCATCTTCACCAGCGGAATCGAGCGCGTCATTGCAACCGAGGGCTACGAAGCCCGCTGCCAAGTCTGCGGCCGGAGCTTCACTCTCCGACCGGAATCGATGCGCTGCCCCCACTGTGGGACGGGCTACCGCACGCGATGAGCTCGTAGGTGAGCTCCACCTCGCCGAGATCCTCGAGGATCTCGGCGGCCGCCTGCAGGTGCTCCGAAGCCTCCCTCGCCTTCTCCGCGAGCTCCATGGCCTCGGGGCACCTGCCCTCCAATACGAACTCGCCCATCTTCTTGCCTCCCATCTCTTCCCCCATCCCTACGCGGCCTCGTCCGTGTTCCGTCCGCCCAAGCGGTCAAGCGAGACGTTATAAAAATCAGCAAGGCGCCAAGCGATTTCAAAAGTCGGCGCCGTGCGACCGTTCTCGTAGTTATAGATGCTCGTGGCATCCACTCCGACAGCGTCAGCGACCTCCTGTTGAGTGACGCGTTTACGTGCACGAAGTTCACGAAGACATGCGGACATCTCTTCCTTGCTAAACACCATTGGCAACTCCTTTCATCTTCGAGAACGAGAGGGCTGAGGTTGAGCACTGTCAACCTCAGCCGTAACATCTTCTATATAGAAGATGTTTTTGGCTCTCTGCCTAATTTCTGTATTCATTGTTACGGCTCTATGCCTAATTGTCAACAAAGATTTCAGTATTTGATTGAAAACTTTGGCGCTTTGCCTTAATTTCTTAGGTAATGATGGGAGGAGGCCCAATGACAGAAGACACTCTTAGGAAACGAATCGGCAAGAACATACAGTTGCTCAGGAAGTCTGCCGGCTTCAAAAGCGCCGCAGCATTTGCGGAATTTGCTGGATTTGAGACAAGCCGCTACACGGAATACGAGCAAGGCCGCCGCAGCATGGCATTTGATGCGGCTTGGAGAATTGCTGACGCTCTCGAATGCTCGCTAGACACTTTAGGTGGCAGGGACTGGTCACCAATGGAGACCCAGCAAAACCAGACGCCAGAAGAGGGCGAGCTGATCACCTGCTACCGACAGAGCACCGAGAAGAGGCGCTCAAAGATCCTGGAGACGGCACGCGACCAGGCCGAGCTGTCCCAAAATCAAGCTGCAGCGCCTGAAGGCGAAAGGCTGGAAGCGAATCAAGTAAGGTCCGCGTAGCAAGGGTCAGGAGGTACCCATGGGCCTTTTCAGCTCATTAGTTAAAGCGATTTTTACGAGCAATGGAGCGTCGACAAGTGCGTGCGCTCCTTCCACGGAAGGCGTGTCCGACTCTGCCGCCATGTCCGCACGAAATGGCAGACACCCCGCCGCGCGCGTCATAGACATCGACGGCGATACTGAGAAAGTCATTTACACGTATCTCGGCGCCGTGTTTAAAGGGGTCAAAAAAGGAGCGGTGTTTTACGTGGCCCCGCTCGGATTTGACACGGTTATTCACAGCAAGTCGACCGGGACGACCACTGATAGCGGCGCATTTGGGGACACGCCTCTTGCCTATAAAGGTCGCACATTTGGGCTCACGCCGTCATGCCTAGGCTTTCTCAAGGAAATGGTCGCAGCCGGATTTAAGGTTCAGGTCAAAGTTAAGAAGATCGGAATGTACTCCGCGGGGATTCCCGAACTTGTCACCATGACCGCGGACCCGCGACTCCTGAAGCAGTGGTGGGAAAGACAAAAAATAACAACCGAGCCCGTTCCCTTCTCAGAAGAGAACGAACTACATATAAAGGAGGAACGATACAGAGCGAGAATTTCAGAAATCAGGCAAAACCGAACCGGAATCGAGCTCAATGAGACCTCAAGCGAAGTGTGGATAAACGTTACGGAACACAATTGGATTGCCGGAACACCACCAATAGGAGATCTCCGCTTTACACCGAGCTTCGAGATAATCCCGACACCAAAGGGTTCATCCGCAAAGCCCCATATTAGGATCTTGGCGGGAAAGGAGCCGCTCGTAGAAATAAACGCGAGCAACCTTAAGGTATACAAGCAACTTACCGAATACAAAGAAAGGCAATGCCGCGCCTGCTATATGTATGACTACTTTCAAGACAACAGCAACGCAACGAAGCTATATCTCGTGTTTGACTAGACGAGAAAGACGAGAGACCGGTAGCAGGCATCCTCTCCATCGGAGGGAAGATCGCGGGCTTCCTCTAGACGCCCATGTACCCGATGAGGACCCATTGCCCGGTCTGCGGGCACCTCACGGCGCGCACGTCGTACTCGGACGCCAGGGAGTACGCGCACGGCCTGAGCGTCGCAAACGGGACGGGGCCCGCGGTGTCGTCCTTCACGCCCAGGGCGATGACCTTCACGGTGTCCCCGCGCTCCTGCGACACGAGTTCGTACCCCAAGCTCAACGGGATGCCCGTGAGCCCGTCGTAGATCATCGTGTCGGGGGAATCGTCCTCGTACGTGTATGCGCCGACGCTATAGCGATCCATGGGTACCTCCAGGAGCGTGAATGGTGTTCATCACGATTATGACCCGCGGCGCGGCTAGGTTTTTTCGATTTTTTCTAAAAAACCCAAGCTGGCACCTCAGCTGTCAAAGATTCTTTGACAGCTCCAGACATAAAGAAACCACGTGCGGCAATCTTGGCGGATCCGTGTGGTCAATTTTAAAACTATAAATACTTGATAATTTACTTGATTGCTAACTATCAACTGTTTATAATTAAATTGTCGAAAGGAGGAGAGATGCCCAAGGAGCAGGAGCCCGCGCAGGTGCTCAAGCGGTTCAAGAAGGAGGGTTGGACGCTCTACACCGGCAAGGGCAGCCACGTGGTCGCGCGAAAGGAAGGAATCCAGATCAGCGTGCCCACCTCCAAGAAGGAGATACCGATAGGGACGTACCGAAAAATAGCTAAGACGGCGGGGTGGCTCTAGCCCCGCCCCCTTGGGGGTCGAAAGATATGAAGACATACGTTTACCAGGCGGTGCTCACACCCGACGAGAACGGCGGCTACGACGTGGAGTTTCCCTCACTGCCGGGATGCTTCACCTGCGGCGACACGATTGCCGAGGCCGCCGAGCAGTCCGTGGACGCGGCGAGCACCTACGTGGCCGCGCTCGTGAAGGACGGTCTTGCCGTGCCCGAGCCCGAGTTCATCGAGCCCGCAGACGGCGGGCTCTCCATGATGGTCGCCTTCTCCACGGACGAGGGGTACATCGTGGAGGGCGAGACGGTCTCGGCGGCCGAAGCCGCGCGCAGGCTCTCCGTCTCCCCCGGCAGGATCACCCACATGCTCGACTCGGGGATCCTTACGGGCTACCGCAAGGGCCGCCGTACCTACGTGACCGTGGAGAGCATAGCGGCGCGTCTGACCGACACGCCCCGCTCGGGCAGGCCCAAGCGCCGCGCAGTCGCGTAGCCGGCCTCAACGCAAACAAAAAAGCCCCGCGCGGCAATCTTGGCGGATCCGCACGGGGCATATGCCCTCCGGCAAAAGGGAAAGGCAGGACCATTATATGTCAGCCAACGATACTTCAAGGTCAAAACTCGGCTCCAAGCGCGAGGTCGCGCCCGGCAAGTGGGTGATCCGCGTGCAGGCGGGCTTCCGCGCGGACGGCCACGTGCGCCGCGTGTCGCGCACCGTATACGGCACCGAGACCGAGGCCGATATCGCCATCGCCCAGCTCGCGCAGGAGCTAGGTGTGTCCCAGGCGGCGCACGCGGGCGTGACGCTCGACATGTACTACTGGGGAGTTTTCCGCGACTCCCCCAGCAACCGCGGCAAGCCGCGCTCCCGCGCGAGCCTGCGCGAGTACGACGGGCAGATGTGCAACTACATCTCCCCCGTCCTGGGGAGCATCGACATCTCCGAGATAACCCACGACATGATGCGAAGCTGCATCGAGCGCTCGGGTGCGCCGGCAAAGACCAAGACCACGCTTCGCGCCGTCATGCGCCGTGCCTTCGATGACGGATGGGTGACGGCGGAGCCCTTCCGCCGGCGCGTCATCGCGCCCAAAGCGAAGCAGGCGCCCGTGGAGCCGTGGAGCATCCCCGAGGCCGCAGAGGCGCTGCGCAGGCTCGCCGCCAGCGACGACCGCGCGGACCTGGTCATGAACGCCTACTTGATTCTGGGCCTGAGCGGCCTGCGCAAGGAGGAGGCGCTGGCGGTGCGCCCGTGCGACCTCAAGGTCACCACGACCTACGACTTCGCCACGGGCCAGCCGACCGTCTCGGAGTACATCGAGGTCTGTCGAGCGTACACGGACGAGGACGGCGTGAAGGAGACCAAGAACGCCCATTCCGTGCGCACCGTGCCGGTTTTATTGGCAGGCCGCGAGCGCCTGCACCAGATCATGGACGAGCTGCGCCCGAGCATAACCGTCGAGGGCGGCACTTCGGTTACGGAGCAGGTGCGGGAGTGGAGCGAACAGCGCATCGTGAACATGCGCGGCGATAACCTCGTGCGCGCGTGGCGGCGCATGTGCGTGCGCCATGACCTGCGGTATATCCCTCCCAAGGCCCTGCGCCACACGTCCGAGACCATCATGGCGGCGACCGAGGTCGACCCGCTGAGCATCATGGACCTGCACGGACATACGGACCTGGGGACAGATTACCGCCATTACATCAAACCGGGCCTCGCGGAGCGCGAGAAGGCCGCCAGGCAGGTCGGGCGCGCCCTGCAGATCGTCGAGGGCGGCGGCGCGGACGGCGGTTTTAATGGCACCGGTCTGGGTGCCGAAACGCTCTAAATTGCATTTTCTAGGTCCACTACCTGCAAAATGCATAAAACGCCCCCTGCCGCGCATAAACGGCAGGGGGCGTAAAACACGAACGGTAACGGACGGTTATGATTTGGCTTCTCGGCAAACAAAAAAGGTCAGCGCCGAAGCGCTGACCTGTGCGTTCTTTGGTGGGCCGTCAGGGGGTCGAACCCTGGACCTTGGGATTAAGAGTCCCCTGCTCTACCAACTGAGCTAACGACCCAAAGCTAAAGTCCGTTGTGGCGGACTTTAGAGGAGATATCGTGTGGTGGGCCGTCAGGGGTTCGAACCCTGGACCTTGGGATTAAGAGTCCCCTGCTCTACCAACTGAGCTAACGACCCGATATCAACACGAAGCAAGAACTGGGGTGGGTAAAGGGACTCGAACCCTCGACCTACGGGACCACAACCCGTCGCTCTAGCCAACTGAGCTACACCCACCGTGTCCTGTGCGCTTCGCGCTCGACTATTATTGCAAGGAACGCCACGCGATGCAAGCCCCAATTTTCAAGAATTTTGAAAAGAGTTTTTCGAGACCATTTCGAGCAAATCCCACCGGTTTCATAGGAGTAAACTTGCCCCACTGCAAATGCTCGAAAGGACCGTCATGAAAGAACTCTCCAACCGCACGGCAACGTTTACCGATTCGGTCATCCGCCGCATGACACGCATCTCCAATAAGTACGGCGCTGTCAATCTCTCGCAGGGCTTCCCTGACTTCGATCCCCCAGCGCAGCTGCTCGATAGCCTCAGCACCATCGCCACCGACCCCAAGCCGCTTTACCACCAGTACTCCATCACCTGGGGCTCCCAGGCCATGCGTGAGGCGCTTGCCGCCAAGCAGGAGCATTTTATGGGCATGTCGGTAAACCCCAACGAGAATATCGTAGTCACCTGCGGCTCCACCGAGGCCATGATGGCCGCCATGATGACGGTTACGAACCCCGGAGACAAGGTCGTCATCTTCTCGCCGTTCTACGAGAACTACGGCGCCGACACGATCCTTTCGGGTGCCGAGCCTATCTACGTGCCGCTCAACCCGCCCACATTCGACTTTGACCGCGAGACACTCGAGGCGGCCTTCCGCGACAACGACCCCAAGGCCATCGTCCTGTGCAACCCTTCCAACCCTTGCGGCAAGGTCTTTACGCGCGAGGAGCTCACCTTTATCGCCGACCTCTGCAAAAAGTACGACGCCTACTGCATTACCGACGAGGTATACGAGCACATCGTCTACGCGCCCCACGAGCACGTCTATATGGCCACGCTGCCCGGCATGTTCGAGCGAACCATCAGCTGCAGCTCGCTGTCCAAAACGTACTCCATCACCGGCTGGCGTCTGGGCTACACCATTGCCCCGGCCCAGATCACCGAGCGCATCAAGAAGGTCCACGACTTCCTCACCGTGGGCGCCGCCGCTCCCCTGCAGGAAGCCGTTGTCACCGCCCTCAACTTCGACGACAGCTATTACGATGAGGTCCTCGACCTCTACACCGCCAAACGCGACTTGTTCTGCCAGGGGCTCGATAGCATCGGTCTTGAGCATAACGTGCCGCAGGGCGCCTACTACGTCATGATGGACATCTCTGAGTTTGGCTATGACAGCGACCTCGAATTCTGCGAGGACCTCGCATCCAAGGTGGGCGTGGGCGCCGTGCCCGGCTCGAGCTTCTTCCGCGAGCCCGTCAACCATCTGATTCGTTTCCACTTTGCCAAGCGGGATGAGACGCTTAACGCGGCACTGGAGAACCTCAAGTCGCTACGTGATAAAATCAAGCCGCGCGGGTAAGGACGGCCCGGCAACTAAAGCAACCAAAGAAGCCCCGCACCGCCCGCCACGTTGCGAGGCTTCTTCTTTTTATAGCGCTTTCTTAAATGGTTTAGAGCCCTATACTTTAGTCACGGAGCAACTCGTCCCAGAGAGAGGAATACTATGGCAGAACAGCAGCTTATCGGAGCGCTCGAGGCCGGCGGCACCAAGATGGTCTGCGCCACGGGCTATGCAGACGGTACGGTCCTGGAGCGTGAGCAGATCGCGACCACAACCCCGCAGGAGACCGTTGAGGCCGTCAATGCATGGTTTGCGAACAAGGGCATCGCCGCGCTTGGCATCGGCGCCTTTGGACCCACCGCAGTCAACCCTGCCTCGCCCCAATACGGCAAGATCCTGGAGACGCCCAAAACGGCATGGCGCTACTTCGACCTGCTGGGCACCATCCAAAACGAGCTCAATATCCCCTGCGGCTACGACACCGACGTCAACGTCGCCTGCCTGGGCGAGGTCACCTTTGGTTGCGCCCAGGGCCTCACTGACGTTGTGTATCTGACCATCGGCACCGGCGTGGGCGCCGGCGTGCTCTCGGGCGGTAAGCTCGTACACGGCATGATGCATCCCGAGGCCGGCCACATCCTGGTCACGCGCGACCCGCGCGACACCATTGGCGAGCACAGCGCCTGCCCCTTCCACGACAATTGCCTCGAGGGTCTCATCGCCGGCCCCGGCGTTAAAAAGCGCTGGGATGGCAAGAGCGCCGGAGACATGGCCGATGACCCGGAGGCCATGGACCTGCTCGCAGGCTATCTGGCACAGGCGCTCATGACCTACACGCTGTGCTACGCGCCGCAAAAGATCATCATCGGTGGCGGCGTGGCCGACCACACCCCCATCGTGCCGCTCGCGCGCAAGAAGTGCGCCGAGATGCTCAACGGTTATATCGTCACGCCCGAGGTCAACGACATCGATACCTATATTGTCAACAACAGCCTTGAGGGCAAGCAGGGCATCATGGGCTGCCTGGCCCTGGGCGCGCAGGCGCTTCAGTAACAGACGCACCCACAGGGCGTGGCGCGCCCGGCAAATCCAACCTACGGAACGACGCCACCACGCCCTATATAAGCCCTCTAATAAAAAAGGCCGCCTAGCACCAAGCATACGTCCTAGGCGGCCTTTTTGGCACATATGAGCGATCGTAGTAGATATCGGAGCACAACGCCCGTTGCCGCTCCACAGCAGTCGATCATCACATCGGTGATCATGCCGGCGCGTCCCGGCACAAAGAGCTGAATCGTCTCGTCGATCGAAGGAATCAGCAGCAGGAACACCGCCGTGGGCAGCAGCACGTCAAAGGTGCGCCGGCCCTCAAAATCAAAGGCGTGCGTTGCCAAGATGCCGAGCACCATATACTCGGTAAAATGCGCGCACTTGCGAACAACAAAGTTGGTCACCCATTCATATGGAAGTCCCACGCCGTGCAGGAAACCGCGGATAGCTTCCATGACCGTTAGGCTCAGCGAGCCCGACCCCGAGCCGGGAACCAGCGAATTGCCCCAGATCAAGAGCGCCATCAGGCAGGTCACGACCGCCCATTTTCGATTGATCTTAACCATGCAGAAGTTATGCCTCCGCGCGGAGCGGCGCGAAGCTGGCGGTACCGCCCTCGATAACGCTCAGGTAGGCACGGCCCGTACGCTTGGCGGTAGAGGACTGCAGGCGCTCGATCTCCTCCTCGAGGATCTGATTGACGCGCTCGTGACGACGGTTTTCCATAATGCCGGCGGCAATAGCCTCGGCCCGCTCGATGCTCTCGCGCGAGATACGGGCAGTATCCTCGGGGAACACAGCGCTGTGACGGCCGACATAGGCGGGGGCAGCAGACTGAGGGGCAGCGACGGGAGCGGGGGCTGCAACAGGAGCGGGCTCGTCAATCTCATCCAGAATCGCGGTGGCGGCGGCCCACATGTCCTCGTGGCCCGAGTAATCGGCCATGGGGACATCAACCTCGAGTGAGGCATCCGGAAGGTCGCCGGTGTCGATGCGATCTTGGGCATCAATCGATGCGGTGATGGCTGCAGGCTCATCGAGGTCATCGAAATCGATATCCGCGGCACCGGAGATGATAGGCATGCTGGCGAGGTTTACATTGTACGGCGCAGCCTCAGCCGCCTGCTGCTGGGCAGGAGCGCCCCAAAGCGAGCTTTCGGCGGCACGGCGGGCGGCAACGGCCTCCTCGTCCGCAGTCATGGCTTCATCAACGTACGAATTGTCGGCAGAAGCGTTCGCGTCCGCCGAGGTAGCGCTGTAGGCGTTATTGGCTGCCGCGTTGGCGACGAGTGCCACGAAAGCCGCCGTGCTGCCCGCAGGGGCGGCCTGGGAGCCAGACACGGCGCGTGCCGCGGCGGCGATGTCGTCGCGATTGAAGGAGCCGGTCTGCCCGCCGTTGGTGAGCTCGTCGATGGCGACTTGATAGACGTCGCGCGAGTGTGCAGGGTCGCAGCTCACCGGCGAATCGTCGTCGAGCATACTGTCGATCATGGACCAAGCCTCGGCCTCGTCCATAGCATCTGCGGCTCGAGCGATGGTAGGGACACCATCATCGGCATGACGGCGCTGGAACGCACCAGTCAGGCCGGAAAGGAATGCCGAGGTAGACTGCTCCGCCTGAGCCTGAGAATCAGAAGCCGCAGCGTAAGGAGTCGCATCCTGCTGCTGAGCTGAAATCGAGGCGGTCTTGAACTCGCTTTGATGCTGATTGAGATTGGCGGCACCGCCCATGGCATCGGGCTGGAACAGACGCTCTTCACGCTGCGCACGATACTCGGAGATACCCAGCGAGGCGGCATAGATACCCACGCCCGCCACCGCGCCCACGGCGAAGGGAACCGCACCCGCCACGACCGTCTCGTTCACAGACGAAAACGGCAGCGTCGCGGCATACATAACCACGGGAGCGGCAAGGCCGATCCCGCACGAAAGTCCGGCAAGGACTGCTCGTTGTGTTGCATCAGAAGAAGCCATGAGCTCTCCCCATCTTCCAGCACCCAAATCGCATCATTCAGTTGGCTGCGCGAGAGAAGATGAAGCGGGGCTATGCCCCAAAGCAACGGTATATGGTTCGTTTCATCTGCGTTTTCCGTCGCGAAGCTTAAAAGCTATTATGCGAAACCGCCCCGTCGATTGCAAGCGACGATGTCGGATTGAAACGGGAAACCTGCTGCTCGTCGGTCTTATGGTTAAAAATAAGCGCGGAGCGACGATATGAAAAAGGGCCGAGGCTCAAAGCCCCGACCCATTATCGAATTGATGACTATCGCTGCGCGTGGATGACAACCTAGAACGTCTGCTCGTAGTCGCTGTGCTTTTTGGCCGAACGCACCAGGAACTCTTGGTTGGTGTTGGTGCCCTTAAGACCCTTGATAAACGATGCGGCTGCGCGCTCGGTGTTGTTCATGCCGGCAAGAATGCGACGCAGGCCAAAAACAAACGGACGCATCTGCTCGTCGACCAACAGATCCTCATTACGCGTACCGGAGGCAACGGGGTCGATAGCCGGGAAGATGCGACGGTCGGCCAGGTCGCGGTCGAGCTTAAGTTCCATGTTGCCGGTGCCCTTGAACTCCTCGAAGATGACCTCGTCCATCTTGGAACCGGTGTCGATGAGGGCAGAGGCCAGGATGGTGAGCGAGCCACCGTTCTCGATAT
>OGRN01000955.1_pt1 | contig 26398 bp, 15 predicted proteins | sample 1553401 | NCBI WGS metagenome assembly OGRN01 (sample SAMEA2580096, study PRJEB22360) | human gut metagenome | biome: human gut; feature: human-associated habitat; material: faeces | place: Denmark | collected 2008/2010 | reverse complement strand
TCGTTTCGCCGGCGTTTTTTGCCGTTTCGCCGGAAACGGGCATACACGAACCCGCAACCGGCCCCGTTTTTACGACAAACGGGTGCAATTATACCTTCCGGCAGCGGAAGCATAGCGGGTTTTTTCGTATCTTTGCACATCCCTCATTAAAGACAACCTCTCCGGTATGAAAAAAAAGAAATGGATCATCACGTCCGTCATCCTCGTAGTATTCTGTGCAGGGCTGTTCGTTTACAACCACTACCGCGGCAGTTCGTCCGCCGCCGACCCGGCGGAAATCAGCATACCCCGGAAAAATAGTGTCCTGAACGTCAACGGGCTCGTCGTGCGGCCGCAAACCCTCACGGACGGCATCACCTCGGTGGGCAGCCTGCTCCCCGACGAGGAGGTAGACCTCTCGTTCGAAACCTCGGGCAAGATCGTCTCGATCAACTTCCAGGAAGGCTCGACCGTCCGCAAGGGGGAACTGCTGGCCAAAGTCAACGACAAACCGCTGCTGGCCCAACTGTCGCGCTACGAAGCGCAGCTCAAACTGGCCGAAGACCGTGTATACCGCCAGAGCGCCCTGCTCGAAAAGGACGCCGTCAGCCAGGAAGCCTACGAACAGGCCCGCACCGAACTGGCGATGCTCAACGCCGACATCGACATCGTGCGTTCGAACATCGCGCTCACGGAGCTGCACGCCCCGTTCGACGGCGTGATCGGCCTGCGCAACGTCAGCGAAGGCGCCTATGCCTCGCCGAGCGTCGTGGTGGCCAAGCTGACCAAAATCAAGCCGCTGAAGATCGACCTCTCCGTCCCGGAGCGCTACGCCAGCCAGATAAAACCCGGGACGCGCCTCACGTTCACGGTCGAGGGGTACAACGAGACGTTTCACGCCGAGGTATACGCCACCGAATCGAAGATCGACCCCAATACCCACTACTTCTCGGTACGTGCGCACTACCCCAACACGCGGGGCAGGCTGCTACCCGGACGCTTCGTAAGCGTAAAGATCCGCATGCACGACATCCCCGACGCCATTGCCATCCCGACGCAGGCCGTCGTCCCCGAAATGGGCGTGGACAAGGTATTCCTCTATAAGGGCGGCAAGGCCCACGCCGTAGCCATAAAAACCGGGCTGAGGACAGAATCGCGGATACAGGTCGTCGAGGGGCTGTCCCCGGGCGACACGCTGATCGTCTCCGGCACGCTCCAGCTGCGTGAAGGTCTCCCCGTAAAACTCGACACCGTCGAATAAAACCGCCGCCGCATGAATATTTCCGAACTGAGCATCCGGCGGCCGGTAATGGCATCGGTGCTGACGATCATCATCCTGCTATTCGGGTTCATCGGGTACAGCTACCTCGGCGTACGCGAATACCCGAGTGTCGACAATCCCATCATCTCGGTGACGTGCTCCTATCCGGGAGCCAATGCCGATGTGATCGAGAACCAGATCACCGAGCCGCTCGAACAGAACATAAACGGCATCCCGGGCATCCGCTCGATGTCGAGCGTCAGCAGCCAGGGACAGAGCCGCATCACGGTCGAATTCGAACTCTCGGTAGACCTGGAAACCGCGGCCAACGACGTGCGCGACAAGGTGTCGCGCGCCCAGCGCTACCTGCCCCGCGACTGCGACCCTCCGACGGTCACCAAAGCCGATGCCGACGCCACGCCGATCCTGATGGTAACCATCCAGAGCGACAAACGTTCGCTGCTGGAACTGAGCGAGATCGCCGACCTGACGGTCAAGGAGCAGCTGCAGACGATCAACAACGTCAGCGGCGTGCAGATATGGGGTGAGAAACGCTACTCGATGCGCCTGTGGCTCGACCCGGCCAAGATGGCCGGATACGGCATTACGCCCGTGGACATCAAGAACGCCCTCGACCGCGAAAACGTAGAGCTTCCCTCGGGCAGCATCGAAGGCAACACCACCGAGCTGACGATCCGCACGATGGGGCTGATGCACACCACGCAGGAGTTCAACGACCTGGTCGTACGCGAAGCCTCCAACCGCATCATCCGCCTGAGCGACGTGGGACGCGCCGAACTGGGCCCCCAGGATACGCGCAGCTACATGAAAATGAACGGTATCCCGATGGTGGGCGTCGTGGTGATCCCCCAGCCGGGAGCCAACCACATCGACATCGCCGATGCGGTTTACCAGCGCATGGAGACGATGAAGAAAGACCTGCCGGACGACGTGGTGACCTCCTACGGGTTCGACAACACGCGCTTCATCCGCGCCTCGATCGACGAGGTGAGACAGACCGTCTACGAGGCCTTCGTCCTTGTCATCATCATCATCTTCCTCTTCCTGCGCAACTGGCGCGTGACGCTCATCCCGTGCATCGTGATCCCGGTCTCGCTCATCGGCACGTTCTTCCTGATGTACGTCGCCGGGTTCTCGATCAACGTGCTGTCGATGCTGGCCGTGGTGCTCTCGGTCGGGCTGGTGGTCGACGACGCCATCGTGATGACCGAGAACATCTACATCCGCATCGAACGCGGCATGACGCCCAAGGAGGCCGGCATCGAAGGCGCCAAGGAGATCTTCTTCGCCGTCATCTCGACGTCGGTCACGCTGATCGCCGTGTTCTTCCCGATCGTCTTCATGGAGGGCATGACCGGCCGCCTGTTCCGCGAATTCAGCATGGTGATCTCGGGCGCGGTGGTCATCTCGACCTTCGCTGCGCTGACCATCACCCCGATGCTGGCGACCAAACTGCTGGTGCGGCAGGAGCGCAAGAGCTGGTTTTACAGCAAGACCGAGCCCTTCTTCGTGGGAATGAACAACTTTTACCAGCGCACGCTGGCCGGGTTCCTGCGGCGGCGCTGGGTGGCATTGCCGCTCATCGCCCTGATGGTCGGACTGATCGGCTGGCTGTGGCGGGCCATCCCGGCGGAAATGGCGCCGCTCGAAGACCGCTCGCAGATTTCGATCAACACCCGCGGGTCGGAAGGCGCCACCTACGAATACCTGCGCGACTACACCGAGGACATCAACCGCCTGGTCGATTCGCTCGTGCCGGAGGCAAAATCGGTCACGGCACGCGTATCGAGCGGTTCGGGTAACGTTCGCATCGCTCTGACGGACATCGCGGAGCGCAAACGTTCGCAGATGGAGATCGCCGAGGAGCTTTCGGCGGCCGTGCGTACCAAGACCAAGGCCCGCGCCTTCGTGCAGCAGCAGAGCACCTTCGGCGGCCGCCGCGGCAACATGCCCGTGCAGTACGTCCTGCAGGCCACCGGCATCGAACGGTTGCAGGAGGTGCTGCCCGAATTCATGCGCAAGGTCTACGAAAGCCCCGTGTTCCAGATGGCCGACGTCGACCTGAAATTCAGCAAGCCCGAGGCGCGCATCATCATCAACCGCGACAAATCGAACCTGCTGGGCGTCTCGACGCGCGACATCGCCCAGACGCTCCAGTATGGCTTGAGCGGCCAGCGTATGGGCTACTTCTACATGAACGGCAAGCAATACGAGATACTGGCCGAAATCAACCGCCAGCAACGCAACAAGCCCGCCGACCTGCAGTCGATCTACGTACGCAGCGACAAGGGCGAGATGATCCAGCTGGACAACCTGATCGCACTGGAAGAGAACGTCGCCCCGCCGCAATTGTACCACTACAACCGGTTCCTCTCGGCGACCGTATCGGCCGGGCTGGCGAAGGGCAAGACCATCGGGCAGGGGCTCGACGAGATGGATCGCATCGCCGCCGAAACGCTCGGCGACGATTTCCGCACGGCGCTGGCCGGCGACTCGAAGGAGTTCCGTGAAAGTTCGTCGAGCCTGATGTTCGCCTTCCTGCTGGCCATCCTGCTGATCTACCTGATCCTCGCGGCACAGTTCGAGAGCTTCAAAGACCCGCTGGTCATCATGCTCACCGTGCCGCTGGCCATTGCGGGGGCACTGGTGTTCATGGCCGCCAACGGGCAGACGATGAACATCTTCAGCCAGATCGGCATCATCATGCTCATCGGCCTGGTGGCCAAGAATGGCATCCTGATCGTGGAGTTCGCCAACCAGAAGCAGGAAGCCGGGATCGACAAACTGCACGCCATCGAGGAAGCCTCGCTGCAACGCCTGCGCCCGATCCTGATGACGAGCGCCTCGACCATACTCGGCCTGCTGCCGCTGACCGTCGCCACGGGCGAAGGTGCCAACGGACGTATCGCCATGGGTATCGCCGTAGTGGGCGGTATGGTGGTATCCACCCTGCTGACGCTCTACATCGTCCCGGCAATATACAGCTACGTATCGACAGACCGGAGTAAGAAATAGAAATAAGGAAGCCCAATGAAACGAGTGATTTTATCGGCCCTGGCCGCGGGGATTTTCGCAACGGCGGCGGCACAGGAGGAGCTGACCCTCCGCAAGTGCCTGGAAATAGGGTTGGAAAACAACTACGACATACGCATCGTGCGCAATGGGGAGCGCATCAGCGACAACAATGCCACGGCGGCAAATGCCGGCATGGTGCCGACGATCGACTTCGAGGCGGGTTATTCGGGGGCGCTGGACAACGAGCGCACCACACCGCGCGAAGGGGACGCATGGTCGGACAACGGCATCTACGACCAGACGTTCAACGCCGGGATCAACCTCAACTGGACGATTTTCGACGGATTCCGCATCCGTACCAACTACAAAAAGCTCAAAGAGATGCAGGAGATGGGCACTGTCCGCACCCGCATCACGATCGAGGACTTCGTAGCCAGCCTGACGGCCGAATACTACAATTACGTCCAGCAAACGCTGCGCCTGCAGAATTTCCGCTATGCCGTGGCGCTTTCGCGCGAGCGGCTGCGCATCACCGAAGCGCGGGTCAGCGTCGGCAATTTCTCGCGCCTCGACCTGTTGCAGGCACGCGTGGACTTCAATGCCGACAGTTCGAAATATATGTCCCAGCAGGAGCTGGTTTCGGCTTCGCGCATCCGCATCAACGAACTGCTGGCCAACAAGGACGTCAACGAAATGCTCTGTATCCGCGACTCGGTGATCGAGGTCAACGGCGAGCTCAAATGGGAGGAGCTGCTGGCACAGACGCTCGACACGAATGCCTCTCTGCTGCTGGCAGGGCATGACAATGTGCTGGCCGAACTCGACCTGAAAACCGTGCAGGCGCGCAACTACCCCTATCTGAACCTGACGACGGGATACGGCTACACCTACAACCGTTTCGGGAACGGGACGACCCAGTCGCGCGGGACGCTGGGACTGAACGCCGGGGTGAAACTCGGCATTACGATCTTCGACGGCAACCGCCGCCGGGAGCAGCGCAACGCTCGCATCGACGTGGAAAATGCGCAGCTCACGCGCGAAAGGCTCGAGCAGTCGCTGCGTGCCAACCTGTCGAACTTCTGGCAGGCCTACCGCAATAACCTCGAGGTGATCCAATTGGAAAAAGAGAACCTGATCGCCGCCAAGGAGAACTACGAGATCGCCATGGAGCGTTACCTGCTGGGCGACCTGCCGGGCATCGAGATGCGCGAAGCGCAGAAGAGCCTGCTCGATGCCGAAGAGCGCATCCTCACGGCGAAATACAATACGAAGGTTTGCGAAATATCGTTGCAGCAGATCAGCGGCAACGTCATGACTTACATGGAATAAACCCGCGGTTCATTATTTCTCGCCTTGGGGCATCGGAGAACGGGCGGAGAGGAAATCGCAGAACGGCTGCCTGTAATTCCCGCAGACAGGGATATACTCCTTGCGAAGACGATGCGGTTGCGGCCGATCACGCGGATTCCGGCGGGCAAGTCCCCCTCGCAAAACAAGGGTGCCCGGCGTGCGTTACGCCGGGCACCCTCTCCTACCCAACCTGTCCGGGCCCTGCCCGGACATCGTTACCCGTTACAAATCAATACGCTTGCAGGACGCACCCGCCACCTCGAAGGGCTTGTCCACGCCGGGTAACGAAACCTTATGTTTTTTTTCATCCATATTGACAACGATATAGACCTTGCGGCCGTCCGGCTTCCGCCACTCGGCGGCCAGCACCGACGCGTCATCGCCGAACCCGGGGATCTTCACGATGGGATTGTCGCCCGCCGGGGTGAGCTCGCGGATGAAGAGGCCGCCGTACACGACATCGTGCAGGCTGCGGCGGAAATCCATGAGCGTCTTCATGAAACGCGCCTCGCTGACGGCCTGTTCCGACATCAGCGGGACGGGGTCGACCCACCCGATCTGCGAACCCCACAACAATGCCTTCGCCAGTTCGTAACGGAAGTCGCCCAGCGACATCTTATCCGCCTCGCTCGGCGTATAGGTGAAGGCGCTGGTGACGGCACGGTCGGAATAGACCATCGGGAACACCGGCCGGATGATGCAGTTGTCCTCCTCATGGGGCGTATTGACGACCAGCAGCATGTCGAACAGGTCGATATAGCACTCGGCATTCTCCTCGCTGGTCAGGATCCTGTCCTCGAGCAGGTGGTGTGCGCGGATCTCGCCGATAAGCCTGCGGTAGCCGTCGTACCAGAAATCACCGCCCCCGACCGGGTGGCCGTGCGCCTCGTTCCAACAGGGTTCGGGCGCCGCCGCAGCGATCTGGTCGATATAGATTCCGTCCACCCCGACCGCGTGTTGCAGGCTGTCCACCAGCCCGATGATCTTCCGGTGCCAAATATCCGTCGAGGGGCAGGTCACCGTATTGAGGACTTTCGACGTGGGGTAAATCTCGGTATAGAGCGACCCGTCGGGTTTACGGCACGACGCGTCGTAACCGCGGTCGCGCTTATAGCTGTCGGCCGCCGGATCCCAGAGCCGGCCGTTGATATAGGGCGTCACACGCGCCCCCAAAGACTGGGCGCTCCGCACCATCCCTGCGAAACGCTCCTGTGCGGGCAGGTAATCGGGATAGTGGGTATCGTAGGGGTAATGATGCCAGAAATACCAGTGCACCCCCAGCCCTTTCCCGAAATACCGGGCGGCACGCCGGACGGCATCGTACGTCCGGTCGGTCACATGCTTGGCACGCACCCACGCGTCGGCATCGTAACACCACTGCGGGATATTGCGCGAGGCGAGCGGCTTATGGCCCCATTCGGTCGTGAAGGTAAACGGACGGTACCACCTGACAACGGCATCTTCCCAACCCTTCGGCGTGAAACCCGTGACCGAGATCCACGGCAGGCGGAACGTCCCGTCCGCGATCCATCCGGCCGAGGCGGGAATGGCATCGCTCAATGCAACCGTCGTCGGCGTACACTGCGCCGAATAGGTCTTTCCGCAGCCGCGGCGGTCTTCCGTCCCGTAATAGAACGCACCCTCGGCATTGTGTACCACGAGGAACTGCATGGCGGAGGCATGCGACGGGTAACGGGCTTCGAACGTGGCGATGTCGAGCGGCTTCTCGACGCCCCAGCCTTCGGTGGTGATGATCCTGCCGTCTTCGGGGCGTTCGATCACGACATTGGGGAATTTCAGATCCGTGACCAGCCACCCGGCGGGCAGGTCGGCCTCTATGTTCCATTGCAGCAGCTCGCCGCCGTCGGGAAGCGTCACGTACATCCGCACGGGATATTTCACCGGCGAGTAGTCCAGCGTCAGCTCCCACGTGAACACCAAAGTTTTGGCATGGGCGTCATCGCGCACCTGCACCCCGCGGTAAACGGCATGTTCGGGTTTCAACTCCGGGTTTTCTCCCTGGGAACCTTTGTATATCAGGATCCACGGCGTTTCGTTCTTGCCTGCCGCGACGACCTGTTTCCCGTTGAGCACCAGTTTCTCGATGTCGAAGCTTCCGCTCCCGCTGAAAACGGCCTCGACCGCACCGTTCGACAGGGTGTAGTCTTCGCCGGTACGGCTTGCGGCCGTTTTATCCTGTGCGAATATTTGCGTGTGTAGCAGGAGGCCCGCCACCAGCATACAACAATTTTTAATCATCATTTATTCCGGGTATTTTATTGAATTTTCAACTCAGCGCAGTTCCATGCGGTACGGCCGGCGTAGCCGGATGCGGGCATAAACGGCAAATATAATATACATAGGTATACCTTGTTAGCCGGTAAGCCCGAAAGTTTACAGGACAAAAATAAGCAAAAATATTTTACTTACAAGCCCAGGAACAGTAAAAAACTTTTCAAATCATTGAAGCGGCAAAAATCAGGGCATGCAATTATTATCCGTCAGGAACAATTCGGGAACAAGCGAAATATAAAAATATAAAATATTGTATTACACAATCTTAAGAACAAAGACCAGCCTAAGCCAGTGCCCAGAAGCCAAGTGCCTGATAAAAAGGATATTAGTTTTTCAAAAAAAAATCACGGTTCGAAAGCAAGGAACAAAATATTGATAATCAATAAATTATATATACAAATTCGCCAACAGGCAAATCGCACCGCACCGCATTAAAGTAAAAAACTTATCAAAAATAGTAATGATAATAATTTTATTGTTATATTTGTTACCGGATAATGAATACTTTTAACTGAATTTCACAGAAAAGAAAGTACCACACAGGCCGTATGTTGTCGTGTATCAAGTTCTTTCGGCATTGACGGCCGTATCGGCAGACGAATTATAAAACCGACTAATTATTCACCATACCTAAAAACTAAAACATGCCTATGGTAAAACAGACGAGACCCGAACTATTGACTTCCTGAAAACACTAATCCAAAGTGCTTCTAGCCAAGCAAGGATCAATCCAACACGTACGGGCCTGCGGCGCCCGACCGACGCCCGAACCGTACAAATCTACATTAAGTAATTATAAATGAGGAAATATGACAATGACTATACAAAAGCTCTTTTGTAAAATAATGCTCCGGTCATTCGTGTTGATACTGGGGCTTATATCGGTTACGGAATTGAGCGCAAATCCCGAATTTGTGTATTCCGCAAGCAGCCTGGAATCGTCTGTTACCGCCCCGCAAGGGGGGGGAACGTCAAGATGACCGGACGCGTCCTGGACGAGACCAAGGCGGGTGTACCGGGAGCCACCGTGATCGTCAAGGGCAGTACCCGCGGTGTCATCACGGGTAATGACGGTACCTTCTCGATCGACGTGAAGCCGACCGATGTAATCGAGATTTCGTACCTGGGTTATGAAACCCAGAGCATTCCCGTCGGAACGAAGACCAACATCGTGACCGAGCTGGTGCGCAAGGTTTCCGAACTGGAGGCGGTAACCGTAGTCGCATACGGTAAACAGCGCAAGGAGAGTATCATCGGCGCCATCAACACCATCGACGCCGGCGAACTGGAAGTGGCAAGCGGCTCGCTCTCCTCGAACCTCGCCGGCAAACTGGCGGGTATCGTCGTAATGCAGCGTACGGGCGAACCCGGATCGAGCGCCGAGTTCTGGATCCGCGGACAGAGTACGTTCGGTGCCAAAACCACCCCGCTGGTGCTCGTCGACGGTATCGAGCGCGACATGGACTTTGTCGACGCGGACGACATCGCCACGTTCTCCATCCTGAAGGACGCAACGGCGACCGCCCTCTACGGTGTGCGCGGTGCGAACGGCATCATCCTGATCACCACCAAACGAGGCACCGAAATGACGGCGCCCCAGATCCGCGTCAAGGCCGAATTCGGCATTACGCAGCCTGTCCAGCTGCCCGAGCTGGCGAACGCTTCGCAGTGGATCGACTACTACAACGAACTCTACCGCGACAGCGGCAGCACCGAGATGCCGATTTCGGACTATGCCCGCCAGATGTACCTGAGCGGCCGCGACCCCGACCTCTATCCGAACGTCGACTGGGTCAACACCATCTTCAAGGACTTGGCCATGACCGGGCGCGTACACGCGAGCGTCACGGGCGGCTCCCCGAAAATCCGTTACTACGTTTCGGCATCCTACTACACGGAAGGCGGTATGTTCAATGTCGCGGACAATGACCGTTACGATGCCCAGATGAACTTCAACAAGTACAGCTTCCGCTCGAACATCGACATCGACATTACCAAGTCGACGCAGCTGGGTCTTTCGCTGTCTACGCAGTATACCACCAAGAACGCGCCATGTACGAGCACGAACGACCTGTACGCCTATACGATGTACGTAACCCCCGTGGCTACGCCGACCGTATATTCCAACGGCATGCTGGCGATCCCGCAGGAGTCGGGCTCGGTCAACCCCTACAACATGCTGAACAACACCGGATACAGACGTTACAACACCATGGTGGCGCAATCCCTGTTGTCGCTTACGCAGGATTTCTCGGACATCATTACCCCCGGACTGAAAGCCAATGTGAAATTCGCATGGGACGCCCAGAATGCGACCCTCCTGGAGCGGGCAATGTCCCCGGTAACCTACTACGCCACCGGGCGCGATGAAAACGGCGAACTGATGCTGACCGCTGCCAATCCCAACGGCAGTAACTATATGAAGCTCGCAACATCGGACTCCTCGGGTACGACGGCCATCAATTTCGAGGGCTCGCTTATCTATGAGCGCCTCTTCGCGGAAGACCACCGCGTAAGCGGCATGTTCCTCTACTCGGTACGCAGCAAATCCAAGAACAGGCCGCTCAATTACATCGACGCCTACCCGACTAAGAACATGGGTATCGCCGGACGTTTCACCTATGCCTTCCGCGACAAGTATTTCGCCGAGTTCAACTTCGGTTACAACGGTTCAGAGAACTTCGCCCCCGGCAAGCGCTACGGCTTCTTCCCCTCGTACGCCGTAGGATACATGATCAGCAACGAAAAATTCTGGGAGCCGCTGCGCGACAAGGTCAACATCCTGAAAATCCGCGCCTCGTACGGTAAGATCGGTAACGACGAGATCGGCGGTAGGCGTCCGGAAGCGAGGAGCGCGGCGCCACCCGCCGTTTCGCCTACAATACGACCATGAACACCAATGCCGGCGGGTTCACTTTCGGCGACCTGGGACAGACCAACCTGCCCGGCTATTCGACCGGCGAGTACGGCAACCCGGACGTTGCCTGGGAAGAGGCGACGAAGGCCGACGTCGGTATCGAGCTGGGGCTGTTCAACAAGATCAAGATCCAGGCGGACTATTTCTATGAGAAACGCGAAGGCATCTTCATCCAGCGCGAATCCACCCCGTCGGTGGTCGGCACGAAAACGGCGCAGTGGGTCAACCTCGGCCGCATGAAGAACCAGGGTTTCGACATGTCGCTCGAATTCGACCACAGCTTCAACAAGGATTTCAGCATATCGGCACGCGGTAACTTCACCTACAACCGCAACAAGAAACTCTACGACGACAAACCCGACCAGATCTGGAAATACCAGAACCTCGCCGGCTTTGCCAACAACCAGCAGTTCGGCCTGATCGCCGAAGGCCTGTTCGAGTCGGAAGAGGACATCGCCAACTGGCCCAAGCAGGATTTCGGCACCGTGCGCCCGGGTGACATCAAGTACCGCGACGTCAACGGCGACGGCGTGGTCAACACCTTCGACAAGGTGGCCATCGGCTATACGCTCGTACCGGAGATCAACTACGGTTTCGGCGCCAGCGTCAAATGGAAAGGCATCGACGTATCGGTATTCTTCTCGGGCGTGGGCCACGTGACCCGCATCATCCAGGGCCAGAACCTCTTCGGCGCTTCGTCGACGATCCTCCGCATGGGACAGATTTTCGAGGATGTGGCCAAGAACCGCTGGACGCTCGACAACCAGAATCCCAACGCACCCTACCCCCGTCTGTCGCTCAACAAGGTGGACAACAACCAGCAACTTTCGACCTACTGGCAGCGCGACATGAGTTTCCTGCGTCTGAAAGACGCGGAGATCGGCTATACACTACCCGAAAGCATGACCAAGAAATGGGGCCTGTCCAAGATCAGGTTCTATATCCAGGGAAAGAACCTGATTACATTCAGCGATTTCAAGCTCTGGGATCCTGAGGTAAATGCGAATTACGGTAATGTATACCCCCTTATACGTACCTTTGCAATCGGTGCAAACGTCAACTTCTAAAAAAGGATAAGCTATGAAAAAAATACGAATATTCGCAACCGCCCTCTTACTGGCCTTTACGCTGTCCTCCTGCGAGTCGTTCTTCGACGTGGAACTGGACGACCAGGCCAAGATCGAGGATATTTTCCGGCAAAAAACCGAAGTCCAGAAATACCTGAGCCACCTTTACTCCTACATTCCCCAGGAAGAAGAGGTCGTAGGCATGCACGGCTGGACGGTAGGACGCTCCGACGAAGCGCTCTTCTCGTGGTACCAGTGGGTCTACTACACCCAGTTCAGAACCGGTAATTACAGTAGCGCCACGACCAACTTCAATTACTGGCCGGATTACTACATCGGCATCAACCAGTGCTCCATCTTCCTGAAATATATCGACCTCGACAAGGAAGACACCCCGACGACAGTTGCCTATATGAAGGCCGAGGCCCGCTTCCTGCGCGCCTACTACTACTTCCTGCTGTTCCGCCAATACGGCCCGGTATTCATCTGGGGCGACCAGATCGCCGACGAGACGATCGACGCCAAGAGCGTAGACCGCCACACCGTACAGGAGAACATCGACTTCATGGTCGGGGAGCTCGACGCGATCAAAAACGACCTGCCGGTACGTACCGACGACATCGGTATCGACGGCAAACAGTGGGCCGGCCGTGTTACGCGCGGTGCAGCCTTGGCGCTGAAATCGCGCATACTGCTTTACGCAGCATCGCCGTTATACAACGGGTGCGACCTTTACAAAGGCCAGATGCAGAACATTCGCGGGGAATTCCTCTTCCCGCAGAGCAAGGACGAGACCAAATGGGAGGCAGCCGCACAGGCAGCCTGGGATGTGATCGAGTTGGCAGAGACCGGTTTGTACGATCTCTACAAGGATACGGAACAGACCGATGAGTTCACGCGTTACATGTCCTCTTATCAGGGCGTAAGGCTGAAGCCCTGGAACAAGGAGACCATCTGGGGCTGGTGGAGCCGCTCGGGCGGTTATTCGTGGCTTGGCGGCACCGGAGGTCTGCTGGCAGGCGCCATGCCCGGCATGACAAGCGGCGGCGCATCGGGTGTCGTTTACCAGGGATACGGCGGTATCCAACCTTCGCTGAAATTGGTAGACAGCTATCCCATGTACACGACCGGACGCTATCCCGTGACAGGCTACCAGGGTGAGAACGACATGTCGAAACCCATCGTCGACCCGCAATCGGGTTATCAGGCCACCGGCTTCACCGAAGGGTACAAACAGCCCGGTATCGACTGGGGCGACGGCATCAAGGCCCACAACAGTTGTATCAACCGCGATCCCCGTTATTACGCCTGCCTCGTACCCAACGGTTTCTGGTGGCCCAACAAGACGGAGAATATCAAGTTCACCTGCTACAACAACGATGCTTGCACCAATAAGTGGAATGCTGGTGAAGGCGGCGGTATCACCCGCGTAGGCTATGTATGGCGCCGTTTGCTCGAAACCAACAAGTCGCTGCGCGAAGCCAAGGATTACACTTCGATGCAAACGGTTTATCCGGCCTTCCGCCTGGCGGAAATCTATCTCAACTACGCCGAGGCCTGCAACGAAAAGCCCCAGCGCGACGAGACCGCAGCGCTCGAATACCTGAACAAGGTGCGCGCACGTGTCGGACTGAAAAAGATCGAGGTCGCTTACCCCGAAATCAAAGGGAACAAGGAGCTGCTCCGCTGGTGCATCCAGAAAGAACGCATGGTAGAGTTCGGACTGGAAGCGATGCGCCACTACGACGCCTGTCGCTGGATGATCGCCAAGGAAGAATACCCGAGCGAGAACTGGACGCTGCACGTAAGCGCCACCACGTACGAAGAGTCCTACGAACGCGTACACACCGACTACGTCGGCGCCCCGGCCGTATTCCGCGACAAGGACTATCTCCACCCGATCAATGCGGCACAGATGGCCGAAATGACCAATATGACCCAGAATTACGGACATTAATAAATGCTCGAACCTATGAAAATAAATATGTGGAAACTGTTGATTGCAGGACTGTTTGCTTCGGCCGCCCTGGCCGGCTGCGAGGACAATCGCAACAACTTCATGGTAGACGATAGTATTTCGTTCCTCGGCACTGCGGATGACCTGCAAAATATAATGACGGTATCGGTATATACTGAAGAGTACGAACTACCTGTCGTGAAAAACGGCAAGGGCCTCTCTGAGGCAACCGCCCATATAGAGGTTTCGGAAACCGCCCTCAGAGACTATAATACGGCTAACGGAACCGATTATACGCTATTACCGTCGAATTGCTACGAATTCACCCCGTCGCTTCATTTCGGGGAGAAGGATATACGTAAATTCGTCGGTCTCAAATGGGATTCCGAAACGGTCAATGCCCTCGATCCGGACATCACCTATGTGATTCCCTTCGAACTTTCCGGAAACGGAGTGCCCGTGGCAGAAGGCCGGAACCGAATTTTCCTCCGGCTCGAAAGCGCGACAGCTTCGATGACGCTTACGTCCAACGCACTGGCAGGCTCCGAATATGTCTTCGACGGGGAGATCACGCTCAACATGCCGGTTCCCGGCAGCGAAGTGACGATAAACTACGACGTCGACTGTGACCAGAACCTGGTAGACGCATACAACGCGGCCAACGGCACCGCCTACAAGGTGATCCCGCAAGGAACCGTCACAACGGAAAAGATCGCAAAAATTGCCGTCGATAAAGTTTCGGCAGCATTTTCCTGTAAAATCGGCATAGACAAAATGACCGGTCTTTTCGCAGGTCAAAACAACGATTACCTGATACCGGTACGCATCACCTCGACGACCGACGGCGTAAAATTCGGGGAAACACTCTACCTCCCGCTCGCCCCGGCTGAGTTCAGAGGTACCAAAACAGCTCCTTGGCCCATTCTCGAAGGCGAAGACATCTGTTATGCGAAAGATCCGAACAGAGGAAGCGGAGCCTGGATTGACAACTATGTGACCAGCAATCTGTTCAACGGAGCTTCAACCGGAGGCGACTCCTGGATTCCCTGGTGGATAACCCCCAACGTCTATCCGATCACCATTGTCGGCGATATGGGCAAACGCCAGGCTATCACCAAGTTCAGAATCGAGGATACGACAGACAGCCAAGGTGCGTACTTGGATTACGAAATTTACCTGGCCGATGAGTACGATGGAGAAAACACCCAATGGACACTCGTCGCCAGCGGCATGCGCGAATGGGACGGTATCTATACCCCCCCTGGAACGGTCGGGGCAGTAAAAGCCTATGATTATCCGGTTCAAAAAGTTACCACAGGCCGCTACCTGAAATTCGTGATCGTCAAATGCGAATCGGTCGCCCTCGAAAACCGGGGTAAACTGGGAGACGTATGGTGCTTCGGACTCGAATAATGACTACACGCTGATTAACAAACGATTAATCCCGTTGTGAGTTCATTCTCTTTCACAACGGGATTAATTTTAATTTTACGAATTACGACTTACCGACTACGATGCTCAAATTCCTGAAAAATATCGTTCCGTTCGCTGCGGCCGCAGGATGCCTGCTTCTCGCGGGCGGTTGTTCCCGGACTATGTACCCGCAGGGGCAGCACCGCAGAGACCTGCCCCCCACGGATGCCGTGTTATGTTACGGCGGCAGCCACCACCGCACCCCTTTCCTGTGGGATAAGGAGCGGCTGGCACCCTATGTCACCTATGTCGATAAAGAGGGCACAGAGCAGTGGCTCTTCGACGGGTTCATCTTCCTGGAATTCCAGGACACGAACCGTCCCGACGCAGAACTCTACGCATTCGAGACGGGGCATCTGCGTGACACGGGCGAATCGGCCGGCAAAGCGCAATGGCAGGAGCTGATCGACTATTATTTCACGGACGGCAACGGGGTCGAGGCCCTCGAAGAGGCCGTGAAGGAGGCCGCCGCGCGGTTGGGCAAAGCCCCGCAGAAGCGCAAGGTCATCATGGTACTCCCCGACCCGGTGATTCACCGGCACTATATCGACACGACGTCGAGTACGACCTATTGGGGTGCGCTGGATGGCCAGCAGCTGGATTTCAGCAGGAACGAAGACCGCATAGCCGCCTGCAAATGGTATATCGACCGGGTACGGGAGCGGTTCGCCCAGGGCAACTACGAACATGTCGAGCTGGCGGGATTCTACTGGCTGCGCGAGATCGTCACCCGGCCGGTGGACACACAGTACAGCTACCATCTGACCCGCTCGGACATCATGCTCCCGCATATCGCCGATTACCTCCACAAGCTGGATTATACGTTCAGCTGGATACCCTACTACGGCTCGCGCGGATACGACGTATGGCAGCAGTTCGGGTTCGACCAGGTCTACCTGCAACCCAACTATTACTGGAAGCCGCAGAACGACATGGATGAGGTTTGCAGACAGATCGACAGCCTGGGCATCGGCATGGAAATAGAGTTCGAACCCACGCTGCTCGACGCACGCGAAGGCAGCGGAACATTCCGTGCGCGGCTGCGCGATTACATCGACTACGCCAAACGACGCAACATCTACGGCAAACGGCCGTTCGCATATTACCATGGCACCAACGGGTTCTACGACCTCTATGCCTCGGACGACGAGGCCGACCGGGAGTTGTTCGACGAGCTTTGCCGGTTCATCATAAACAATCCCTTACGGGCTCAACAACCGAAAACGGGCAAGGAATAACCCATAAACCGGATATATTGCCCCCGGACGGAAGAGACTGCTCCGGGGTCGGATAAAAACGACAAGACATGACTCGCAGACTTTTTACAGTAGCAATTGCAGTGGTAACAGCCTTGGTTTTCACGCTCCCGACCGGCACCGCAGGCCCGAAGGACAAGCTGTACCCGTGGGAGAGGAAACACAAGAGTCCGGCGACCACGACCGATGCCGTATTATGCTACGGTGCCAGCCATCACCGCAATCCCTTCCTGTGGGACAAGGGGCGCTTCGCCCCCTATGTCACCTACGTCGACCCCGACGGGAAGGAACAATGGCTATTCGACGGCTTCATCTTCCTGGAATCGCAGGATGTCGACCGCCCCGACAGCGGCGCCTACTCGTATATGACGGGCGTGCTGCGCGATGCGGGCGTATCGGCCGGCAAGGAGCAGTGGCAGGAGCTGATCGACTACTATTTCACAAAGGGCAACTGTGCCGACGCCCTGGAACAGGCCGTCAAGGAGGCCACCGCCCGGTTGGGCAAAGCGCCCTGCAAACGCCGCGTGATCATAATGATCCCCGATCCGATCATCCACCGCCACTACATCGACACGACCACCACGACCACCTACTGGGGAGAACTCGGCGGGCGCCGGTTGGATTTCAACAGCAACGAAGACCGCGTAGCGGCCTGCAGGTGGTACATCGACCAGGTGCGGGCACGGTTCGCCCAGGGCGATTACAAATACATCGACCTGGCCGGGTTCTACTGGATCCGCGAGATCGCCGCCCAGCCGCACGACACGGAGTACAGCTACCACCTGACCCGTTCGGACATCCTGCTCCCCGAGATCGCCGACTACCTCCACCGGCTCAACTACACGTTCAGCTGGATTCCGTTCTACGACGCCCGCGGCCATGACGACTGGCGCAAATTCGGCTTCGACCAGGTCTACATGCAGCCCAACCACTACTGGAAGCCGGAAAACAACCTGGATTCCGCCTGCATGAAGATCAACCGTGCCGGGACGAGCATCGAGTTCGAATTCGAGGCTTCGATCCTCAGCGCGGATCCGCACAGCGACATATACCGGGCACGGATGCGCAAATACATGGAATATGCAAAGAAACACGGCATCTACGGCACCCGCCCGCTGGCCTATTACCAGGGGAGCAATGCCCTCTACGACCTCTCGGTCTCCACGGACGAAACGGACAGGGAGTTCTTCCACGAATTCTGCCGTTTCGTCGTGAACAACCCGGTACGGACGCAACACTCCGGAAAGGGAAACAAATAAAAAAACCGACATCCCATGACGAATTACCGAATCATTTTCACGCTTCTCTGCTGCCTGTCGTTCATCGGCTGCGGGGACGGGGACGACGAACCCTCCGGGGGCCCGAAACCGGCCCTGAGCATGACGATCGCATCGTCGGGCGCCAACTCGGTGACGCTGAACATGAAGCGCACGAACGCCACGTCCGTCAAAATCATATACAAGGCCACGGGGGTCATTACGTCCGAAACGGCTCAGAGCGTCGCCCAGAACGGCACGCAATACACCGGGACGACGGTCGAGATCGACGGCCTGGCGGCGCAGACGACCTACACAGTCTTCGCCGTGGCCTGCAACGACTCGGGCGAATACAGCCAGATGCAGTATGTCCGGTTCACCACCGACGCCCCCGGCCCGCAGATGTACCCGTGGGAACAAAGCCGCAACGGGATACTCTCCTATACGGACATGGTGCTGTGCTATGGCGGCAGCCACCACCGCACCCCGTACCGCTGGGACAAGGAGCGTTTCGCCCCGAGCGTGAGCTACGTGGACGAACAGGGCAAGGAACATTGGCTGTTCGACAGCTTCCTGTTCATCGAATTCCAGGACAGCAGCCGTCCCGACGGCGGTTATTACGCCTACATGGTTGGGCTGATGAAGGACTACGGGTTCTCGGCCGGAAAGACGCAATGGAAAGAGCTGATCGACTATTGGTTCGCCGGCGGCAGCGGCATGGATGCCCTCGAAGGAGCCGTGAAGGACGCTTCGGCACGCCTGGGCGCACCCCCGTCCAAACGCAAGGTCATCATGGTACTTCCCGACCCGATCATCTACAAGGTTTACGACGGCAAGGGCAACGGCAAGGGCGACCCCGGCTCCACGGTTTACTGGGGCGAGCTGAACGGCCGCAAAATGGACTTTTCGACGGCCGAAGACCGCATCGCGGCCTACAAGTGGTATGTCGACGAGGTACGCAGGCGTTTCGACCTGGGCAACTACCAGTATATCGACCTGGCGGGGTTCTACATCATCTCCGAGGAACTCGTCACGCCGGGCGACGGCTGGAACCACGAACTGAAGAAATCGGACGAGATCATCCCTCCGCTCGCGGAATACCTGCATGCGATCAACCAATCCCTGAACTGGATCCCGTACAACCGCGCCGCAGGGTATAAGAAATGGCAGCAGCTGGGCGTAGACTACGCCTATATGCAGCCCAACTACTTCTGGGAGGGACAAAAATCGCTGTCGCAGTTCTTCTCCGACGTCAAGGCCAACGGCCTGGGCATGGAATTCGAGTTCGACGAGGCGCTCCTCGAGGGCAATCCCGACTGCGACACCTACAAGAAGCGTTTCCGCGAATACATGTCCGGAGCCAGGCTGAACAATGTCTACGGCACAAAGCCGCTGAGCTACTACCACGGCACCAACGCCTTATACGACCTGTCGAAATCGACGGCAGCCAAAGACAGGGAGTTCTACCACGAATTCTGCCGTTTCGTACTCGACAACCCGATGCGCAAATAACGATTAACGACCCGTAAACAGATGAAAAAACTCAAGACCTTCGCATTTTGCACCCTCTTAGCGGCATTGGCCGCAAACCATACGCCCGCCACAGCGGCGAACGGCCCCACGGGCGACGCGGCCCCGGCAACCCGCGATTCCGAACCGAAAATGTACGCCTGGGAACAGGAACGCGACGCGATACCGTCCTATACCGACCTGGTGTTGTGCTACGGTGGCAGCCACCACCGCACCCCGTACCGCTGGGACAAGGAGCGTTTCACCCCGTTCGTGACCTATGTGGACGAAGAGGGCAGGGAGCACTGGCTCTTCGACGGGTTCCTCTTCCTCGAATTCCAGGACAGCAGCCGCCCCGACGGGGGTAAATACGCCTACATGGTAGGCGTGCTGCGGGGCCAGGGCATTTCGGCCGGCAAACAGCAGTGGAAGGAGCTGATCGACTACTGGTTCGACGGCGACAACGGCGTGAACGCCCTCGAAGCGGCCGTAAAGGAGGCTTCACAGCGGCTGGGCACGCCCCCGGCCAAGCGCAAGGTCGTCATGGTAATGCCCGACCCGATCATCTACCAGAAGTACGACGACACGAGCGAGTCGACGACCTACTGGGGTTCGCTCGACGGGCGGCGGATGGATTTCGCCAAGGGTGCCGACCGCGTTGCGGCCTGCAAATGGTATATCGACCAGGTGCGCAGGCGCTTCGACGAGGGGAATTACCAGTACGTCGAACTGGCGGGGTTCTACCCCATCTCCGAGGAGATCGTGACGCCGGGCGACGGCTACTGCCACGAACTGAAAAAGTCGGAAGAGGTCATCCCCCAGGTTGCGGAATACCTGCATTCGATCAACCAGAGTTTCTGCTGGATACCCTACAACCGTGCCGCAGGCTACACCAAATGGAAGGAGATGGGCATCGACTACGCCTACATGCAGCCCAACCACTATTGGGACGACAAGGGCGCAAGGCCGCTGTCACGCTATTTCTCCGACATCAAGGCGCACGACCTGGCGATGGAATTCGAATTCGACGAGAACATCCTCGAGGGGGAGCAGAACTCCGACGTCTACAAAAAAAGGTTCCGCGAGTATATGGAAGGAGCGAAAAAACACGGCGTATACGGAAGCAAGCCGCTGAGCTATTACCACGGCACCAACCGTTTTTACGATCTGTGGGCATCGACGGCCGCAAAGGACAAAGAACTGTTCCATGAATTCTGCCGGTTCGTGATCGGCAACCCGCTGCGGCAACAGCCCGCCGCGTCCGGCAAACCCGCCGCCGAGCAGGGCTACCGGACGACCGGAATTCAGGATTTGGCTCTGATCTACCAGGGCGGCAGCCACCGGCTGGACTGGACGGTCGATGAATTCCGGCCCTATGTCGTACACCGGTTTGCCGACGGCTCGAAAGACTGGCTCTTCGACGGCTTCCTGTTCCTCGAGTTCAAGGACGGCTCGGGACGCAACTACACCGTGGGCTACGAGAAACTCAACGCCCGCAGGACAGAATGGGAGTGGCTGCTGGATCGGATTTTCGAGCAGGGCAAGTCGCTTTCGGCACTCGACCGGTGCATCGGACAGGAGATAAAAGAGCTCGGAAAGCCCGCCTTCAGGCATCAAATCGTACTGGGGCTTCCCGAAGCGATCCGCGGCCAGAAGGACTGGGGCGAGATTGACGGCCGGGAGATGGATTTCTCGAAAGAGGAGGATCAGATCGCCGCGACCAAATGGTACATCGGGGAGCTGGTCGAACGTTTCAAGGCCGCCAAATTCAAGCACCTGGAACTCTCGGGCTTCTACTGGGTCGCTGAGGACACCCACCACTGCGCGGAGCTCACCATTCCGCTGAGCGAATACATCCACTCCGAAGGCAAGCTTTTCTACTGGATTCCCTACTGGCAGGCCAAAGGCCATGAGGAGTGGAAACGCCTGGGCTTCGACGTGGCCTACCAGCAGCCCAACCACTTCTTCAACCACTCGATCCCCGACAGCCGCCTCGACGAGGCCTGTGCCACGGCCCGCCGCCACGGGATGGCCATGGAGTTCGAATTCGACGAGAAGGCCACGGCGGCGATCCCCAACTCGTCGCACGACCGGATGGCGGCCTATATCAACCACTTCGAAAAGAACGACGTCTTCAACTCTTCGGCCGTCGCCTACTACTGCGGAAACCGCGGCGTACTGACCCTCGACGAGTCGGACAACCCGAAAGACAAGGCCCTGATGGATCGCCTGGCCCGGATCATCCAGGCACGCCGCTACCTGAAATACGGCATCCCGATGAAGAACAAGACCCGCGTGGTCGCACACCGGGGCTTCTGGCACACCGACGGCTCGGCACAGAATTCGATCGCCTCGCTCCTCAAGGCCGACCAGCTGGGCGTGTACGGCGTGGAATTTGACGTATGGATGGCCTCGGACGGCGTTCCGGTGCTCAACCACGACAGCTGGCACGACGGATACGAGGTACAGAGCACCCCTTCGACCGTGCTGACGACGCTCAAGCTCGAAAACGGGGAGCCGATGCCCACGCTGGCGCAATACCTCGAGGCCGCTAAGGATACGAAGGTACACCTCGTTCTGGAACTCAAGCCCCACGCCACCCCCGAGGCGGAAACCGCAGCGGCCGAGGCCGTGGTGAAGATGGTCGGCCGGTACGGGCTCTCGAAACGCGTGACCTACATCTCGTTCTCGCTCCACGTAATGAAAGAGCTGGCACGGCTGGCTCCCGCCAAAACGCAACTGATGTACCTGGGAGGCGGCACGTTGCCCAAAGACCTGAAGGCGATGGGGCTGACGGGCTGCGATTTCAACTACGGCGTATACCTGAACAACCCGACGTGGCTCAACGACATCAAGGCGTTGAAGATGGCCTCGAACGTCTGGACGGTAAACAACCCGGCCGACATGATATGGGCCATCGAAAACCGGGTCGACTTCATCACCACAGACCGTCCCGACCTCTTCCTGAAGCTCACCCGCAAGTAAGCGGGCCGGGCATCGGATACCCCGGTATACAGGCGATGCACCCGGGACGCGCCCGGATGCATCGCTTCCCTACAAAAACGCAACGATGAAACATTTGAAAATCATGACCTGCCTGCTGTTGCTGGGCAGCATGGCGCCCACAACGGCGCTCTGTACCGGCAAGGATGCCTCCAAGCGCGGCAAGGAAAAAGGATGCGACCGCCCCTATTCCGAAGCGATGTATGTCAAACGCCAGGGCGGCGACCTCTATATTTCGGCCAAGCTGGACGAACGGACGGATATCACCTATTGGTTCAGGCGGTGCATGTTCAACGAGCTCTACACGTTCTACCGCGTAGGCATCACGCGCAACAGGACGGCGCTTCCCACCACGCAGCCCGAGGCCGAACCCGCCGTCCTGCTCAACTCGACGTACAGCGACAACATCGGGCCTTTCGCCATCCCCGGATGCGGGTGGTGCGGGGGCAACCACAAATACAGGGAACGCACGGCGCGCACGGCACGCAGCGAGGGTTACACCCTGCTAGCCGACGGCAACCGCATCGAGGGCGACACGACGCTATGGGCAAATCGGGTGACGGTCGAGGCCGAAAACGTAATCCTCGACCCGACACGCCCTTACCGGAACGCCGCGGGCGGAGAAGAACTGCGCGACACCCTGTGCCGGGAATCGGTGACATACACTGTCCGCCGCAACAACATCGAGGTCGCGGCCTCACACCGGTTCTGCAACGCCGCGCCCGTGACCATCGCCATCTATTACGGGATGCAGTCGATGTTCGAAGGCGAGACGCACGTACTCACCCCGGGCGGGGCCTACACGGACTGGACGGAAGTGGCGAAGGCATCGACGTTCACCAAACAGGAGCACCCCCTTTTCCGGCGCTACGTCGAAAAGAACAGACAGGGGTACCAATCGACCTGGCTGCTGCCCGACGGGCTGGGAGACCACGCGCTGCTGGACGGGCAGGACGACATCTTCATCTATGCGCCCTACGGCAAGAGCTACCATAAGCTCATCGGGAACAAACGGATCAAGAACGGTGACAAGACCTGCTGGCGGGGTGTCTACACCTGGTTCGAGACGCCTATCGCCGACGATGCCGACCTGTTGTGCTACGAAGGCAGCGCCGGGGGACATACGGCCGTTTTCATCGACTGCAAGCGGGCTTGCAAGAGGACGCTGGCACTGCCCGGATACCTCGACCTGCGGCATTTCGGAACGGCCGAACAGAACGGCGGCATCCGCATTTCGGCCGCCGGGCGGAATAAACTGAAGATAAAGGCCGGCGCACCGGGCAGCTGTGTATTGCTGCTCCGGGAATAAGGTAACGGGGCCTAAATAACGGAAGGCCGCTGCGATCTGCCTGCAAGAATAAGAGGGCCGGGGAAATAAGCATTCCCCGGTCCTCTTATAATTCTGCCCCTGCCGGCTATTAACGCCGCCGATACCGTTTCGGATTCTTCAGCACCGCGTCGACGACGGGCGGCAGAATCTGCTCCATCACGTCGTACCCCGCGGCCGTGGGATGGACTTCGTCGTAGGTATAGGCCGCTACCATGCCTCCGTCCGCTTCGGACATCGCCGCGTGGTAATCCACATAGGGGACATTCTCCCTGCGGGCGTACTCGCGGATCATGGCGTTCAGCTCGATGATCAGGGGCGCGGGTTCCAACTCCTTGCGCCAGCCGAATTCACGCGCGGGCAACAACGAACACAGCACGGGGGCGATGCCGTTGGCACGCGCCAGCTCGACCATCGACACGAGGTTGCCCAGGATATGCGGCAGCGATATGTAACCGGTATTTTGCGCTATGTCGTTCGTCCCGCCGCAGATGACGACCACCTGCGGGTGCAAGTCCAGCACGTCGGCCCGGAAGCGCACGAGCATCTGCGAGGTGGTCTGCCCGCTGATGCCGCGGCTCACATAACCGCGGGCGGCGAAAAAGTCAGGATGCGTCTTGATCCACAGTTCGGTGATCGAGTTGCCCATGAGGACGACCTTCGGATTGCGCACCTGGCCGTTGGCCTGCTCGAAGCGGCCGAAGTTCGCCCAGTCCTGGGTTTGCGCAGCGGCGCAGAGCAAACCCGCAAGGGCAAGGACGGTAAAAAACAGTTTTTTCATCGTTTCAGTAGCTATTGAATGACCTCCATCGGCATCTCCCACCCCATGATCGTCGAGATGTAGGGGATGACCGCAGCGGCGAACTTCCGGTGTCCGCGGTGGTTGGGATGGTACCCGGCCCCCAGGTCGCCGTCCTGGTTGGTGATGCCCGTAAAATGCATGACGCAATGCAGGTCGCCGTCCTCCAGGCCGGCCATGACGGACTGCATATAGGGATAGAACGCCTCCGCACCGTCGGGGATGACGTAAAGGATCGGCACGGAGCCGTAATGTTCGCGCAGGGCGCCGTAAAGCTCGCGGAAAGCCTTGCCGAAGGCGGCCTCGGAGGGTGTAATGCCCGTGCTGCAATCGTTCGTGCCCAGTTTTATCACCACGATGTCGGGCTTGTAGCCCCGGAAATCCCACCGCGGCGAGTCGGTCATGTCGAACGTCCGCAGGATGCGCTGGCGCATGGTGACGTCCGACGTCTGCTTCACGTCGCCCCAGTTACGGACAACGCCCTGTCCCGAATGGGCCGTGAGCACGTAATCGGCATCGAAACAGCGCGCCACGATGCAGCCCCATGCCAGGTCGCAGTTCTCGGTCTCGGGGGTGAAAGGCTCCGAGGCGGTTTTCCCCTCGGTACCGTAGCCGCACGTGTGCGAGTCGCCGATGAACTCGATCAGCCGCGACGGGGCGGGCGGCAGGTCGAGCAAGGCACCGTCGGCCTCGATGCCGTAGAGCGTCGTGCGCCCCTGCTCGGCTTCGGTGCGTTTCTGCACCGTCACGGTATGCGGCCCCGGCGCAAGCCCTTCGGCGAGGGGCACGCACGACGAGGCTCCCTCGACGGTCGCCTTACCGTACAGGCGCCCGTCGACGAATACGTTGTAGTAGTTACGCCCGGTATCCGCAGCACGCATCGCACAGCGACTGCCGTCGAAACGGAACGTGAAATGACAACCGCTCCAGTCGAACGACAGGCTGCCGTCGCCGTTTTCGGCGGCGCGGCCGGTAAAGCGGATCTTGTCCGAACGGGCTTCATAGAAGCGCATGTCGCCGCCGGCCATGCAGGCCCCCGACGCCGCGCACAATGCCAGCGCGAAAAACAGACGTTTCATCCGGGCAGCTTATTTGACGTAGGGCCTGATCTTCTCGATCCACACGGCATAACCCGCCGCCTTGAGGTGGATGCCGTCGAACGTGTACTCTTCGGGCAGTTCCCCGTTGCGCTGCATAGCGCTCCAGATGTCGATGAAGGTCAGCCCGCGGCGTTCGGCCATGGCACGCAGCAGTGCGTTGAACTCGGCGAAACGGGCATTCTTGCCCTTCATGAAGGCTTCGTTATGCGCCTCGTTGAGCGGCAGCAGGCTCTGGATATAGACCCTCGTGCGGGGTGTCCCCCGGGCGATGATGTCAAGCAGGCGTTCGTATTGCTGCAGGAGTTTCTCGTTCGAAATCTTCGAGAAAAGCAGGTCGTTGGCGCCGCCCATGATGAAGATGGCCTTCGGTCGTCCGTCGACGATCGGCTGCACGCGGTTGATCATGCCCGATATGCAGTCGCCGCCGATGCCGCGGTTGAGCACGCGTTTCCCCTGGAAATACTCCGCCCAGAAACCGCGCTCGGTAAGGCTGTTGCCCAGCATCACGATATTTTGCCCGGTGACCGGCACCAGCTCCTCGACATTGCGTTTGGAGAAATAATAGTCGTTGTTGAAGGTCAGCGTATCGCGCTGCGCCTGTGCGGCTGCGGTCGTCGCGACGGCAGCGGCCAGCAGCAGGAGGATGAGTTTCTTCATGGTTCGTTATTTTATCAGGTTTCCTTCGAAATCGACGTCGCGGTCGAACGGATGCAGCGCTTCGTCCGTCATCCGCGCCGCTTCGCGCCGCGTCAGGGGCTCCGTACCGTCGGCAGCGACGGCAGCACCGGCCTTGCGGAGCATGGCGGCAGCCGA
>OGRN01000953.1_pt1 | contig 26419 bp, 26 predicted proteins | sample 1553401 | NCBI WGS metagenome assembly OGRN01 (sample SAMEA2580096, study PRJEB22360) | human gut metagenome | biome: human gut; feature: human-associated habitat; material: faeces | place: Denmark | collected 2008/2010 | reverse complement strand
TAGAAGAGCCTTTTGAAAAGACCCAGATCGGTTCTTCTGCCATGGCATATAAGAGGAATCCAATGAGAAGCGAAAGGATTGCGTCTCTTTCCAGATATGTGATGATCGATGCGTTGAATCCGGCTATCACCTCTGCCACCCAGTGGTTTGAGCGGACACTGGATGACTCGGCGAACAAGCGGTTAAGTGTGCCGGAAGGATTCCTGGCTATTGATGGGATCCTGGATCTGTGCCTGAATGTAGTAGACGGACTGGTGGTCTATCCGAAGGTTATCGAAAAACGGCTGATGAGCGAGCTGCCGTTTATGGCGACGGAAAATATCATGATGGATGCAGTAAAGGCCGGCGGAGACCGTCAGGAGCTGCATGAGAGAATCCGGGAACTGTCTATGGAAGCCGGAAGGAATGTGAAGGAAAAGGGCCTTGACAATAATCTGCTGGAGCTGATCGCAAAAGATCCTGCCTTCAACTTAAGTGAAGAAGAGCTTAAGAGTACCATGGATCCTGCAAAATATGTGGGACGTGCCCCGATTCAGGTGGAGAACTACTTAAATCAGGTGATCAGGCCTCTTCTGGAGAAGAATAAGGATCTGCTGGGGGTAAAGGCAGAGATTAATGTTTAGGAGAAGCTAAGGAATATACAAAAATTTAGCAGTATTACCAAAAACTAAAAAGTCAAGAGCTTTTTGAAAAAAAGAAACGGCGGATTTTAAAGGATCTGCCGTTTTTTGGGGCCTTTTCAGCCTGGCCAGATGGAAAAGTGCTGAAAAATCTTTTCTTTACAGGGAAAGATTGAGGGGGAAATAGCAAAGTGGTATGATAAACAGGATGTATAAAGTTATCTATATAATCTATAGCAAAGGGGGAAATTGCATGGAGACTTTAAATCAAATTGTATTGACAATCCAGAACTATATGTCAAACATTGTATTGATCATCGCTCTTTTGGGCGCTGGCATCTGGTTTACTTTCAGGCTGAAGTTTATTCAGATCCGGGGATTCAAACGGGGGATCAAGCAGGTGTTTGGAGGTCTGTTTGGCAAGAAAGGCGAAGCTGGAAATGACGGAATGAGTTCCTTCCAGGCTCTGGCAACAGCAATCGCAGCTCAGGTAGGTACAGGTAACATCGCCGGAGCGGCAACGGCTATCGCGATCGGAGGACCGGGAGCGATCTTCTGGATGTGGGTTGCGGCGTTCCTTGGGATGTCGACAATTTATGCCGAGGCTTTAATGGCACAGAAGTATAAACAGGTAGGAGATGACGGGGTTGTGACCGGAGGCCCGGTTTATTATATCCGTGCTGCATTCAAGGGAGTTTTTGGAAAGGTCCTGGCAGGGATCTTTGCGGTGCTGTTAATCCTGGCCCTTGGATTTATGGGAAACGCAGTACAGTCTAACTCGATTGCAGCTTCGTTCCACACAGCATTCGGGATTCCCCAGTGGGTAATGGGACTTGTGGTAGCGGTTCTTTCAATCGCTGTTTTTTCCGGAGGAATGAAGAGGATTGCAAAAGTAACAGAGACCATCGTTCCTTTGATGGCGGGATTATACATTGTAGGATCTCTGATCGTGATTTTCTATAACTGGAGAAACATTCCGCTTGCATTCTATGAGATTTTTGTGGGCGCATTTGCGCCGGATGCGATTGCCGGAGGAGCTATCGGAGCGACGATCAAGCTGGCGCTGACAAAAGGTGTGGCCAGAGGTCTGTTCTCCAACGAGGCCGGAATGGGATCTACACCTCACGCACATGCGGTGGCGAAAGTGGATCATCCGGTGGAGCAGGGACATGCGGCCATGATCGGTGTATTTATTGATACCTTTGTCGTATTGACCATGACAGCCCTTGTTATCGTCACGACCAGGGCGCTGCCGGAATCTTATGGCGTGATAGAAGGCGGATATACAGGAGCGGAACTCAGCCAGTTTGCATATTCACTGGTTTATGGAAAGTTCGGAGAAGTCTTTATTGCAGTTTGTATGTTCTTCTTTGCGTTTTCAACGATCGTAGGCTGGTATTTCTTTGGGGAAGCCAACATCAAGTATCTGTTCGGCTCAAAAGCAGTGCCGGTATATTCGATTCTGGTATGTGTATGCGTATTTCTGGGATCCCTGGCACAGGTTGACCTGGTATGGAATATGGCGGACTGCTTCAACAGCCTGATGGTAGTGCCGAATATCATCGGTCTTCTCTTCCTGAGCGGAATGATCAAGAAGGTACATGATGATTATTTCAAAAATTTCCTCGTAGGGAAACCTAGTGAATTTGCACAAAAAAAATAAGCAAATTTGTGCAAAAAAACTAAAATGGCTGGAATGATTTTTTGCGGTTGAAAAAGAATTAACAATCAGTTATTATAAAAACAGATAAAAGATCATATACATATATTTTATCGATAACGTACATTCAAAACTCAATAGTGGGAGGATGTTTTCCCAGAGAGAGTCTTTAAAAAAGACCGCCGAAGAGGCAAGCTCGGAAGCCGGGTGAAACTTTCAGGCAAAAGGACGGGGAAACGGACCACATTCTGAATCTTGTGCTGTATGATAAAGCTTTTTTGAGTATGGCAGACAAAAGACAGGAAGGGCGGACTTACGCACACGGTTGTGTGGTGAGACGCCCTTTTTTATATCCTTCCATACCTTAATAAAAGCGGATAAAAGGAGAGGACGATCAGATGGCAGTGCAGACAGGTTATACTGTGATTACGAACAACCCTCTGGTTTATGAAAAACTGAAAGATTCGCACGATGTAATCTATCGTGAAGTCTCTTATGAGGAGATTTTAAAGCTGGCAAGAGACAGGATTCATCAGGGGTATCAGCTTCTGACACATCCCTTGTCAGGAAGCGTAAAACCTAACGAAACGCCGTACAAGTCCATGCTTCTGTCAAATGCAAGAGGACGGATGGATCCGGCATCGTTGAGGCTGATCGAGAACGCGATCCAGGCATGTGGAAAATTTCATTTCAGAGGGGATCAGTTCCAGTCGGAAGTCTACGAAGATTTTCAGCTCATTGACTGGACACTTCTGGAAAGTGGAATGTCTTCTGCAGACGTCTGGGCATGATCAGGAATCAGGTTGTAAAAGCATTGAAGCTTAGACAATACAAACAATTTTTTAAGGAGGGAATCAAAAGTGAGATTAGAGATGGGACACATTTACATCAAGGATATCCAGTTTGCTTCTGAATCTAAGATTGAAGACGGAGTCCTTTATGTATCCGAAGAAGCCGTAAAGGCAGTGGCTCTGGAAGATGAGAAAATCAAGAGTGTATCATTTGACATTGCAAAACCGGGAGAGTCTGTGAGAATCACACCGGTTAAGGATGTTATCGAGCCAAGAGTAAAAGTAGAGGGAAGAGGGGGAATCTTCCCGGGCGTGATCGCAAAAGTTGACACTGTAGGAGAGGGAAAGACCTACGCATTAAAGGGGATGGCTGTTGTAACAGCTGGTAAGATCGTAGGATTCCAGGAAGGTATCATTGACATGACAGGTCCTGGAGCAGACTATACACCATTCTCCAAGACGTTAAATCTGGTTATGGTATGTGAGCCGGTAGACGATATCAAACAGCATGACTATGAGAAGGCTGTAAGATTCGCAGGATTCAGAGTAGCGACCTATCTTGGTGAGCTGGCACGGAATCTGACACCGGATGAGACAAAGGTTTATGAGACCTGCGGCATCAAAGAAGGAATCGAGAAATATCCGGACCTTCCGAGAGTTGCGTATGTACAGATGCTTCAGAGCCAGGGACTTCTGCACGATACCTATGTATATGGCGTAGATGCAAAGAAGATCGTTCCGACGATCTTAAGCCCAACAGAGGCTATGGACGGAGCAATCGTTTCCGGTAACTGTGTATCTGCATGTGATAAGAATCCTACTTATGTACATGAGAACAATCCGGTTATCCACGATATGTTTGAGCAGCACGGAAAGGCGTTCAACTTCGTATGTCATATTATCACAAATGAAAATGTATATCTGGCTGACAAGATGCGTTCTTCTGACTGGACAGCAAAACTCTGTAAGATGTTAGATCTGGACGGCGTCATCGTTTCTCAGGAAGGATTCGGTAACCCGGATACAGACCTGATCATGAACTGTAAGAAGATCGAGGCAGAAGGCGTAAAGACGGTTATCATCACAGACGAATATGCAGGACGCGATGGAAAATCTCAGTCACTGGCTGACTCTGATCCGGCTGCGGATGCTGTTGTAACCGGCGGAAATGCAAACCAGGTAATCATCCTGCCGAAGCTTGACAAAGTCATTGGAACTCTGGATTATGTAACAAAGATCGCAGGTGCAAGTGAGGAGACGCTTCGTGAAGACGGATCTCTTGAAGTAGAGCTTCAGGTACTGACAGGTGCGACAAACGAGACAGGATTCAACAGACTGAGTGCAAGATAGGAAGGGAGGAGAAAGAATCATGGCTAAAATTAAAGTAGTTCATTACATCAATCAGTTCTTTGCACAGATTGGTGGAGAAGAAAAAGCGGATTATCCGGTAGAACTTCGTGTAGGCGAGGTTGTGGGACCTGGTATGGCGCTGACACAGAATTTTAAAGACGAAGCAGAGATCATTGCTACAATCATCTGCGGAGACTCTTATTTCAATGAGAATTTGGAAAAGGCAAAAGCAGAGATTCTGGAGATGGTAAAGGAGCAGGCTCCGGATGTATTTATTGCAGGACCGGCATTTAATGCAGGACGTTATGGTGTTGCCTGCGGAACCATCGCAGCAGCAGTACAGGAAGAGCTGGGAATCCCGTCTCTGACTGGTATGTATGTGGAGAACCCTGGAGCTGATATGTTCAAGAACCAGGTATATATGGTTTCAACAAAGAACAGTGCTGCAGGCATGAGAGATGCAGTTAAGAAAATGGCTCCTCTGGCTTTGAAGCTGGCAAGAGGTGAAAAGATCGGTGCTTCCTGTGAAGAAGGATATATGCCGAACGGCGTACGTGTAAACTTCTTTGAGAAGGAAAGAGGATCTAAGAGAGCAGTTGATATGCTGGTCAAGAAACTGAATGACAAGCCGTATACTACCGAGTTCCCGATGCCTGATTTCGACAGAGTAGATCCCTGCCCGGCAGTTAAAGATCTGGCACATGCAAAGATCGCTCTGGTTACTTCCGGTGGTATCGTTCCGAAGGGAAATCCGGACCATATCGAAAGCTCCAGTGCTTCTCACTATGGAGAATATGACATCACAGGCGTTATGGATCTGACAGAAGATACCTATGAGACCGCACACGGCGGATACGATCCGGTATATGCAAACGAAGATGCTGACCGTGTTCTTCCTGTAGACGTACTCCGTGACATGGAAAAAGAAGGTGTGATCGGTGAACTTCATCACCTGTTCTACACTACAACTGGTAACGGAACAGCTGTTGCATCCGCAAAAGCATTTGCTGATGAATTCTCTCAGAAACTGAAAGCTGACGGAGTTGACGCAGTGATCCTCACCTCTACCTGAGGTACCTGTACTCGTTGCGGTGCAACGATGGTAAAAGAAATCGAGAGAGCTGGAATTCCGGTTGTACATATCTGTACAGTAACTCCGATTTCCATGACAGTTGGAGCTAACAGAATCGTTCCGGCTATCGCAATTCCTCATCCGCTGGGTAATCCGGCACTTGATAAGGATGAAGAGAAGAAACTTCGTCGCGAAATCGTCGAAAAAGCCTTAAAAGCATTGACTACAGAGGTTGACGGCCAGACGATTTTTGAGTAGAATATACTTAATAAGCGCGCTTGGCGAATGCCAGGAAATAAATAATCAAAGGAGACGAGACAGACATGAGCAAGATTTATGATGTTATCGTCCTGGGTGCAGGCCCTGCCGGATTAGCGGCAGGCCTGTATGCGGGAAGAAGCCGTCTTTCAGTCCTGATCATTGAAAAAGGACAGGACGGTGGACAGATCGCGATCACAGATGAGATTGAGAACTATCCGGGCCAGATTGTAGAAGGCGAATCCGGACCATCTCTGATCGCGAGGATGACAGAGCAGGCAGCAAAGTTCGGCGCAGAGCGTGTATCTGACACTATTAAGGAAGTAGAGCTTAATGGCGATGTGAAGGTACTGAAGAGTGAAAAGGCAGAGTATCAGGCAAAGAATGTGATCATTGCCACAGGTGCTCACGCAAGACCGATCGGATGCAAAGGCGAAGAAGAGTTCATGGGCAAGGGCGTTTCCTACTGTGCAACCTGCGATGCCAACTTCTTTGAAGACTTTGAGGTCTATGTAGTCGGCGGCGGAGATTCCGCAGTGGAAGAGGCCATGTACCTGACCAAATTCGCAAGAAAGGTTACCATCATCCACAGAAGAAATGAGCTGCGTGCAGCAAAATCTATCCAGGAGAAGGCCTTCAAGAACCCGAAACTCCACTTTATGTGGGATACAGTAGTTGAGGAAGTCGGCGGAGACGATATCCTGCAGTGGATGAAGGTGAAGAATGTCAAGACAGGCGAGATCACTACAGTAGAAGCAGACGAAGAAGACGGAATGTTTGGAGTCTTCGGCTTCATCGGAACGATCCCGAATACCAAACCGTTTGAAGGTATCATCGATATGGATGAAAGAGGATATATCAAGACGGATGAGGATATGCACACGAACATCCCGGGTGTATATGCAGCCGGAGACGTGCGCGTGAAGAGCCTGCGCCAGGTAGTGACCGCTGCGGCAGACGGAGCAATCGCAGCTGTACAGGTAGAAAGAAGCATGTCCGACTATTTCTAAATTGAGCAGACAGCTTTTTGTACATTATCATTAGAAAAGCAGTGTATTATGATGGCAGTAAACTAAAAAAATAAAGGAGGAACATTGCCATGTTAGATGTAGATAAGAACACATTTGAAGAAGAAGTATTAAAAGCAGATGGATATGTATTCGTAGATTTCTACGGTGACGGATGTGTACCATGCCAGGCTCTGATGCCGAAGGTACATGAGTTCGCTGACAAGTACGGGGACAAGCTGAAATTCACATCCCTGAATACGACAAAGGCACGCCGTCTGGCAATCGCACAGAAGGTTCTCGGACTTCCTGTTATGGCAATCTACAAGGATGGAGAAAAAGTAGAAGAGCTGGTAAAGGATGACTGTACCGAGGAAAGCATTGAAGCGATGATTAAGAAATACATCTAAGACCAGAGCGGATGTTTTCTAAATCATAAATAACAACTTGTTAAACTACAAGAAAGGAGAGTCGCATAATTATGGCTATTTTAGAAGGCAAAAAAGCAATAATTATCGGAGACCGTGACGGAGTACCGGGACCGGCGATCGCAGAGTGTGTAAAGACTGCGGGCGCTGAGGTTGTATTCTCCTCCACGGAATGTTTCGTCTGAACGAGCGCAGGCGCAATGGATCTGGAAAACCAGAAGAGAGTAAAAGAATTCGCAGAGGAATACGGCGCAGAGAACTTAGTAGTAGTTCTTGGTGCTGCAGAGGGCGAAGCTGCAGGACTTGCAGCTGAGACCGTAACACTTGGCGATCCTACTTTCGCAGGTCCATTGACTGGGGTCCAGCTTGGACTCACGGTATATCACGTATGTGAGCCGGAGATCAAAGAAGAATTTGATCCGGAAGTTTATGACGAGCAGGTAGGCATGATGGAGATGGTTCTTGACATTGACGACATCTGTTCTGAGATGAACGCAATCAGAGAGCAGCTTTAATCAGTTGTTATAGGGCGTAAGGTCTTTGGCCTTACGCCCCCTGTAGAGATTTTATGAAAGGGGCAGCCCCAAGTATGTTCCCAGAAATGGGCTGTCCCTTTTTGGATAAATAAAGAAAGGTGGAAAACCAATGAACAGTGTAATTAAGGGAGCAAGCTACGTATTAGTACATACTCCAGATATGGTTTTATACAATGGAACGACTCAGACAACCGAAAGAATCGTAAATCCGGATTCTGAATATTTAAAAGAGGTGCCGCAGCATCTCCGCTCCTATGAGGATGTGGTTTCCTATTGGCCGAATCAGACCTATATCGGAAACGTTCATCCGGAACAGCTTGCAGAGGTAGAATTCCCATGGTATGACAAGAAGATGGAAGGCGCACAGCGCTATGGAAAATACGGCGAGATCATGCCGGAGGAAGAATTCCTGTTCCTGGTACAGGCAAGTGATATGTTCGAGGTTGTAAAACTGGAGAAGGGGTTTGTTGAAAAATACAAAGATCAGTTTGCGAAAAACCCGATCATCACAGAAGATATCGTTGCCTTGACTGAGGACGGCGTAGAGATTTCTGAGATTGAAGCACTGATCAAAGATGATCATGCAGAACCTCTTTATTTTGAGAATAATCTGGTGGGATGTGTAAAACCAGCTCATGATATCGATGTGAACCTGTCTGCCCATGTCATGCATGAGAACCTGATGAGCAAGGCATCCAGCGTGCTGGCTCTTCTTTATGGTGTGCGGAATGCAGGTATCGACAAAGCAGATGTAGAGTATGTCATCGACTGTGCAGAGGAAGCCTGCGGAGATATGAACCAGAGAGGCGGCGGAAACTTTGCGAAAGCGGCAGCTGAGGTGGCAGGCCTGGTAAGCGCCAGCGGATCTGATGCAAGAGGATTCTGTGCAGCTCCGACTCACGCTCTGATCGAAGCAGCAGCACTGGTAAAATCCGGAGCATACAAGACTGTTGCGGTTACTGCCGGTGGATGTACCGCTAAGCTTGGTATGAACGGAAAAGACCATGTGAAGAAAGGACTTCCGATCCTGGAGGACTGTCTGGGCGGATTCTGTGTGATCATTTCTGAAAATGACGGCGTAAGCCCGGAGATCGATCTTGGAATGCTGGGACGTCACAGTGTAGGAACCGGTTCTGCTCCGCAGAATGTAATCGGAAGCCTGGTAGCGGATCCTCTCGACAGAGTAGGAATGAAGATCACAGATATTGACAAGTTTTCTCCAGAGATGCAGAACCCGGATATCACAAAACCGGCAGGGGCAGGAGACGTACCGCTTGCCAACTACAAGATGATCGCAGCTCTGGCAGTAAAGAGAGGCGAGCTTGACAGAAAAGAGCTTGCAAACTTTACGAAAGAGCACGGCCTGACAGGATGGGCTCCGACCCAGGGACATATTCCATCCGGAGTACCGTATGTAGGTTTTGCATGTGAAGACATCAAAGAAGGCAAGATCAAGAATGCGATGATCATCGGAAAGGGAAGTCTGTTCCTTGGACGTATGACCAACCTGTTCGACGGAGTATCCTTCGTGATCCATGGAAATACAGCTGCAGAGGAAGAAGCAGCAGCCGGAGTATCTGAAGAAGAAGTAAAGGGACTCATTGCGAAAGCGATGAAAGATTTTGCTGCAACCCTGATGGCAGAGTAAGGGGTGGTGAATATGGCAAATAGTGTTGAGAAAATGATTGCCACCACATTTATGGAGATGGCAGAAGGGTTAGAGACAGGAAGCTTCGGAAAGAGACCGAAGATCGCGCTGACTGGAATGGGAAGCGAGCATGGAGAAGAAAACTCCATGGCTGCAGCCATAGAGGCTGCGAAAGACGGCATCGATGTATACTACATCGGTACCTTAGAGGCAGAGGGCGTAACGACCGTCAAAGTGGCCAATGATGAGGAAGGCCATGACAAGATGGAAGAGATGCTGAAAAATAAAGAGGTGGACGCGGCAGTGACCATGCATTTCCCGTTCCCGATCGGTGTATCTACCGTAGGACGGTGCGTGACACCTGCATACGGAAAAGAGATGTACATTGCCAATACCACAGGAACTTCCAGCACAGACCGTATTGAAGGCATGATCAAGAATGCTGTATACGGGATCATCGCTGCAAAGGCCTGCGGCAACCCGAACCCGACAGTGGGGATCCTGAACGTGGACGGAGCACGTCAGACGGAGAAGGCTCTGAAACAGTTAAAAGATCAGGGCTATGACATCAGCTTTGCTGAGTCCAGCCGTGCAGACGGCGGATGTGTCATGAGAGGAAATGACGTGCTGCAGGCATCTCCGGATATCATGGTAACAGATTCCCTGACAGGAAATATCCTGGTAAAGATGCTGTCCTCAGCCAATACAGGCGGAAGCTTTGAGGCGACAGGCTATGGATATGGCCCTGGAATCGGAGAAGGGTATGAGCAGCTGGTTATGATCGTATCCAGAGCATCGGGCGCACCGGTGATTGCTAATGCGATCCGCTATGCGGCACAGCTGGTCAAAGGAAAAGTCTTTGAAGTAGCAAAGAAAGAGTTTGAAGCAGCCAAGAAGGCAGGATATCAGGAGATCCTGGATTCTGTAAAAGCAGCATCCAAGCCGGCAGCAGCGGAAGAAGAGGTAAAAGAGCCTCCGAAAGAGATCGTAACTGCACAGATTCCTGGAATCGAGGTCATGGATCTGGATGATGCAGTGAAGGCATTGTGGAAGATAGGTATCTACGCAGAGAGCGGAATGGGATGTACCGGACCGATCATCCGCGTATCCGATGCGAACCTTGCAAAAGCAGAGGAAGAACTGAAAAAAGCTGGATATATCAGCTAAATAGAAAATTGATCCAAAGGACATTCCGGCAGCTGCCGGGGTGTCCTTTTTTGGATAAAAAAGTTTCTGAAAAACATACTATAAATTTTCCTGTCCTGGTGCTATAATGTATGAGATTGAGTAAGGGTAGGAGAAGAAAGTCATGGAGATTCAGCAGATTACAGACAATAAAAGAGACTATATGGATTTACTCCTGCTGGCTGATCCACAGGAAGATATGATAGAAAAATACCTGGACGAAGGGGAGATGTTTGTTCTCTATGACCAGGGGGAGGCAAAAACGGCTGCGGTTGTGACCATTCTCAAAAACAGAAAGTGTGAGCTGAAAAACATCGCAACCATCCCGGAAGCACAGCGAAAGGGATATGGGAGGTATATGATCCATTTTCTGTGTGAACATTACAGCAGCCAGTGTGAGCTGATGTATGTGGGAACGGGAAACTGCAGAAGTACGCTGGGGTTCTATGAGGCCTGTGGTTTTGTAAATTCTCATATTGTAGCAAATTTCTTTGTGGATCATTACGACAAGCCGATCATTGAAGACGGCGTTCAGCTTACAGATATGGTATATCTGAAAAAGCGGCTGGATTCTGAAATTGATGTGAAAAAAGTGGTGGATCTTGCACTGGAGGCAGGAAAGATTCTGCTAAAAAATGGAGCAGAGATCTTTCGTGTGGAAGAGACGATGACCCGGATTTGCCAGAGATTCCATGTGGATTATGTGGATACCTTTACCATGAGTCATGCAATCTTTATCACGGCGGAAAAGGGAATGAATGAGGTCTACACGAAGGTCAGACAGGTACCGTTGTCCGGGGCACATCTGGGGATCGTAGCGGAAGTCAATGATCTTTCCAGAGAGATCAGCGCCGGACATCTGGGGATAGATGAAGCCTGGGCCAGGCTTCGGGAAATCGAAAAAATGCCTCCAAAGAGAGGGATTTTCCGGATTTTTGCTGCAGGTGTAAGCAGCGGAACGCTGGGGTATCTTCTGGGCGCATCGGCCGGAGAAAGTGTGGTAGCGTTTGTGATCGGATGTATCCTTTACCTGTGGGTGCTTCTGGGGGAACGGAATAACATGTCCAAGATCATCGTCAATATCGTAGGAGGAGCGCTGATCACCATTCTTGCACTTATTGCCATTAATCTGCCGTTTCTTCACGGTCTGAAGATGGATGGAATGATCGTGGGCGCCATCATGCCGCTGGTTCCCGGGATCCCTTTTACGAATGCGATCCGGGATATTGCAGACAGTGATTTCTTGTCTGGAACTGTCAGGATGATCGATGCGCTGCTGGTGTTCGTATATATTGCGATCGGTGTCGGTACGACGCTTAGTATTTACAATAATATGTTTGGAGGGATTTCGATATGACGGCAGATATCCTTGCCAATATTGCCTGCCCCTTTCTGGGGACGGTAGCATATGCGATTATTTTTAATGTGCCGAGACGATATTATTTTGCAGGAGGCATGACGGGGATGGCCGGATGGCTGGTCTATAAGCTGGTGCTGGGATACGCATCGGCGGCCATTGCGTCTTTTGTCGGGACTCTGGTGGTGGTATTTATCTCCAGGATGCTGACGGTAAAGATGAAGTGTCCGATCACTTTGTTTCTGGTCTCGGGAATTGTTCCGCTGGTCCCGGGAGCCGGAGTCTATGACACGGCCTATTATCTGGTGACAGGACAGGTCCAGCTGGCGGGACAGAGCGGCCTTGGAGCCCTGAAAGTGGCCTTTGCAATTGTATTAGGAATTGTGTTTATTGTATCGATTCCCCGGGAGGTATTCCATGGGGATTACTGGAAAAGAAGAAAAACAGAAAGGATAGGAAAGAAAAGATGAAAAGAGTAAGAACAAGATTTGCGCCCAGCCCGACAGGCCGGATGCATGTAGGAAATCTGAGGACTGCGCTGTATGCGTATCTGATCGCAAAGCATGAAGGCGGAGACTTTATCCTGCGGATTGAGGATACGGATCAGGAGCGCTTTATGGAAGGAGCTCTGGAGATCATCTATCATACTCTGGAGGAAACAGGCCTGGTTCACGATGAAGGTCCGGACAAAGATGGAGGCGTAGGACCGTATGTGCAGAGCGAGCGTAATAAATCCGGATTATATCTGAAATATGCAAAGCAGCTGATCGACCAGGGAGACGCCTACTATTGCTTCTGTGATAAGGAAAGACTGGATTCCCTGAAAAGTAAAGTGGCTGACGGAGACGGCCCGGAGATTGTAGTCTATGACAAACACTGCCTGGGACTGAGCAAGGAAGAAGTAGAGGCAAATCTGGCGGCAGGAAAACCTTATGTCATCCGTTTTAATATGCCGACAGAGGGAGAGACGACCTTCCATGACGACATCTATGGAGATATTACAGTACCAAACGCAGAACTGGAAGATCTGATCCTGATCAAATCCGATGGTTATCCCACCTATAATTTTGCCAATGTCATCGACGACCATCTGATGGGGATCACCCATGTTGTGCGCGGAAATGAATATTTGTCTTCTGCACCGAAATATAACAAGATCTATGAAGCTTTTGGCTGGGATGTACCGGTATATGTGCATTGTCCGCTGATCACAGACGAGACACACAAGAAACTGAGCAAACGCTGCGGACATTCATCCTATGAGGATCTGATCGAGCAGGGATTTGTAACGGAGGCTGTGGTAAATTATGTCGCCCTTCTTGGGTGGTGCCCGTCCGGTAATCAGGAGATTTTTTCTCTGGAAGAGCTGGTAAAGGAATTTGACTATCATCATATGAGCAAATCTCCGGCTGTGTTTGACATCGTGAAGTTAAAATGGATGAATGGAGAATACTTAAAAGCTATGGATTTTGACCGGTTCTATGAGAAGGCAGAACCATATATCAAAGCTGTGGTAACAAGGGACTGTGATCTGAAAAAGATTGCAGCGCTGGTAAAGACCAGGATTGAAATTTTCCCGGATATCACGGAGCAGATTGATTTCTTCCAGGAGCTGCCGGAGTATGATACGGCTATGTATTGTCATAAAAAAATGAAGACAAATGAGGAAAATTCTCTTGAAGTTCTGACAGAGGTTCTTCCACTTCTTGAAAAGCAGGAAGATTTCAGCAATGATGCTCTTTTCGCGCTGCTGAAAGGCTATGTAGACGAAAAAGGAGTCAAGACAGGATTTGTGATGTGGCCGATCCGTACGGCAGTGTCCGGAAAGCAGAATACACCGGGCGGTGCGACGGAGATCATGGAAATCCTCGGCAAAGAGGAATCCTTAAAGAGGATCCGCAAAGGGATTGAATTATTGACAAAGTAAGGGGAATCTGATGAGTTTAAATCATGCTCAGGCTGAGGCAGTCGCCTGTAATACAGGGCCGTGTATGGTCCTTGCCGGTCCCGGTTCCGGGAAAACTCTTACCATCGCGAAAAGAATTGAATATCTGATCCAGACGTATAAGGTAAGGCCAGAAGAAATTCTGGTCATTACCTTTACAAAGTATGCGGCACTCGAGATGAGAGAGCGTTTCCGCAGGATTGCCGGCCAGGCGGGGAATGGAGTTACCTTTGGAACTTTTCACGGCGTTTATTATGGAATATTAAGATGGGCCTATGGAGACCGGGGATTTCGCCTGGTGACAGATGAAGAAAAGCTGGAGCTGATCCGTCTTGCGGCATCTGAAATGGACTGGGAAGATCAGGGAGATATAGAATCTGAAAGGGAAAGGCTTCAGGAACTTGCCATTGAGATTGGTAAAGTGAAAAACCAGGGGATTTCCATTGAAAATTACCGTCCGTCACGCGGATCGGCAGAAAAGTTTGCCAGAGTCTATAAAGAATACGAGTGTATGAAGCAAAAGGCTGGCAGGATTGACTTTGAAGATATGCTGCTCATGTGTCGAAAGCTTTTTAAAGAGAGACCGGACATCCTGAAAAAATGGCAGGAGCGATTCCGTTATATTCTGGTAGATGAATTTCAGGATATCAACCAGGTGCAGTATGACGTGATCCGCATGCTGGCGGCACCGGAAGACAACTTATTCGTAGTAGGAGATGATGATCAGTCTATCTATGGATTCCGTGGAGCAAGGCCGGGCATTATGATGCGGTTCTGTAAAGATTATCCTTTTGCCAAAAGAATCCTTCTAGATCAGAATTACCGATCCACGGCAAATATTGTAAAGAGCGCCCTGAGAGTGATCGACCATAATCAGGAACGCTATCAGAAGAAGATCAGTTCTGTCTTCGGGGCAGGGGAAACTGTACATGTACAGGAGGTAAAGGATCCTCTGGAGGAAAGCCAGTATGTGGCAGATGAGATCAGAAAGCAGACAGGGGAGGGCAAAGCATTCCGTGATATTGCAGTCTTGTACCGGACGAATCTGGATGCCAGAATCCTTTCAGAAACACTGACGGAGTATCAGATCCCCTTTTTGATGAAAGAACAGATCCACAATATTTACGATCATTTCATTGGCCTGGATATCAGCAGTTACTTTCATCTTGCTATGGGAGATACGGACCGGAAGTATTTTTTACAGGTGGCAAACCGTCCCAAACGCTATCTTGCGCGGGAGGCAATGAAAGGGAAAAAGATATCCTATGAATCAATCCGGAATTTTTACTGTGACAAGGACTGGATGATGGACCGGATCGATCAGTGGGAATGGGATATGAAGATGATGCGGGATAAAACTCCTTTCGCGGCAATCCAGTATATCAGAAAAAGCATCGGCTATGATGAATTTCTGAAGGAATATGCCGCTTACAAGAAAATCGCACTGGATGAATTATTGTCTGTACTGGAAGAAATCCAGCAGTCATCAAAGCGTTTTGCTACGATGGAAGAGTGGTTCCGGCATGTGGAGGAATATGGGGAAGCACTGAAAAAGCAGAAAAAGAAAGAGAAGGATCAGGACCAGGTTATGCTGATGACGATGCATGGGGCAAAGGGACTGGAGTTTGATACGGTGTTTATCATCCACGGAAATGAGGGATGTATTCCCTATAAAAAGGCAAAGACTGAAGAAGAGATTGAAGAGGAAAGACGGCTTTTTTATGTGGCTATGACCCGTGCAAAGAAAAAGCTTACGATCAGTTACGTAAAAGAACAAAACGGAAAGGATCAGGATCCTTCCCGTTTCGTAGAGGAATTATTCCTCGTCTAAATCTTCAAATTCCTGGGTGTCCATCCAGTCGTCAAAAGCATCTGCGACGGTTTCATATTCAGTGTCATCCTCGATGTTTTCCAGTTCCGGCTCGTCGTCTCCGTGCTCGATATAGCGGTAGAGATAGACATCTCCGCTTTCCGGCTCCCCATCAGCATTCAGCGGAAGCAGGGCGATATACTCCTGTCCGGCAGCCGGGAAGACTGTAAGAACAGCACACTCTACGACCTCATCGTTATCCAGTGTTAATGTAACTGTCATATACTCGTCCATTGTATGAATCTCCTTTATATTATAGATACTCTTACTGTAGCAGAGAAGAATCTAAAAAGCAAGAATGAAGAGTAGCCAAATTATTTAAAATAGTGTAAAATATTTGTATATATGTGCAAGACCGCACAGGGAGGAAGAGATCAATGTTGAAAAAAAGAATGTTTGGAGTTCTGGCTGTGCTCCTTTCCTGCGCTTTTATATTTACAGGATGTAAAAAGAATGTGGGGACGCCGGAGGATAATGCCATACCAGAAGAAGACACCCAGGGAGAAGATGCTGAGGGAGAAGATACATACTTGTTTGGGTTTACCGCTATCGATATGGAAAATCCGTACTTTATCACACTGGAGTCGGCGATCCGGGAGGTGATTGAGGAAGCGGATTATCAGATGATCACAAAAGATCCGGCATCTGATCCTGAACTTCAGGCGACACAGATCCAGGAGATGATCGATGAGGGAATCGATGCGATTTTTCTGAGTCCCGTGGACTGGGAGGCGATTACTCCTTCTCTGGAGGCTCTCCATGAGGCGGGGGTCAAGATTATTAATGTAGATACCCAGGTAAAAGAGATGGAATATGTAGACGCATATGTGGGATCGGATAACCAGGAGGCAGGAAAGATCTGTGGTGAGGATCTGATCGAGCGCTGCCCGGACGGGGGGACTGTGGCGATCCTGGAGTGTCCGACCCAGAATTCGATCAACGAGAGGATCACCGGATTCGAAGAGGCGATTGCAGATGCGGAACATGGTTTCGTGGTAGTGGCAAGGGAAGACACCAACGGAGAATTTGAAAAGGCTCTGGAGGCCGCCAAGACAATCTTCCAGCAGTATCCGGATGTGACAGCTGTGATGTGTGGAAATGACCAGCTGGCTGTGGGGGCTAAGACAGCTGCCAATCTGGCAGGACTGGATGACGTGATCATCTACGGAGTAGATGGATCTCCAGATATTAAAAAAGAACTGAAAAAGGCCGGAAATCAGATAGCCGGGACAGCGGCACAGTCACCCATTAATATGGGAAAGACGGCTGCAGAGATCGGGATCAACATTTTAGAAGGCAAAGACTATGATACAGAGACTTACGAAGAAGTCTTTATGATCGATGCGGATAATGTAGATATGTACGGAGTAGACGGCTGGCAGTAGGACAGTGGATTTCAAGGACAGAGAGGGCATACGTATGAGAGCAGAACGGGGAAAACCATTACCATTAGGCATAACGATTTCAAAGGATCATGTGAACTTTTCTATTGCAGTTCCAGAGGGAAAGACCTGTGAACTGCTCTTATATCAGCCGGGAGAGACCAGGCCTTCATTGAGGTATGAGATGAAGGACAGCGTAGGAGAGGTACATTTTCTTGCCCTCTATGGTCTGGATCCCGGAATGTATGAATATAATTATCTGATCGGAGATGAAGTTGTGACGGATCCCTATGCCAGGGTCCTGGCTGGAAGAGATGTCTGGGGGAAGCAGCGGGATGTAAAGAAGCATGAAGTGAGAGGGATCCTGAGGCAGGAAGACTATGACTGGGAAGGTGACAGGCCGCTTCATCTGCCTTATCACAAGGTGGTATCCTACAGTCTGCATGTCAGGGGATTTACAAAGCACAGCTCCTCTGGTGTAAAATATAAGGGAACCTTTGCCGGCGTCATAGAAAAACTCCCTTATCTGAAGGATCTTGGCATTAACCAGATTCATTGTATGCCGGTGTATGAGTTTGAAGAATGCGGACGCTGCCGGAATTACTGGGGATATGGGCCGGCGTATTTCTTTGCGCCGAAAAGTGCCTATGCAGCCTGCCATGATGGAAGAAAAGAACTGAAGGATATGATCAAATCCTGTCATAAAACCGGCATTGAAGTGGTGCTGGAAATGCCTTTCACGCAGGAAACACCAGGACAGATGATCGTAGAATGTCTGCGGTATTATTGTCTGGAATATCATGTAGATGGTTTTATACTGAATCCCTACCAGGCGCCGATGGAGGCACTGCGTACGGATCCACTCTTAAAGCATAGCAAGATCCTGGTGCATGATACCGGATTTCAGACGGTAATGAGAAGATTCCTCAAGGGAGACGAAGGGATGGTACGGGATGTGATCTACTGGCTGAAGCATCATTCGGAAAAGGATGGGACGTTTAATGCCATCACGGATCAGAACGGATTTACACTGAGAGATCTGGTCTCCTATGATGGAAAACACAATGAGGCAAATGGAGAACAGAATCAGGATGGACCGGATTACAACTATAGCTGGAACTGTGGGGCAGAAGGCCCTTCCAGAAAAAAAGCTGTGACAGAGCTTCGGAAAAATCAGATCCGGAATGCCTTCTTCCTTCTGCTGCTGGCTCACGGAACACCGTGCATCCTTGCAGGCGATGAGTTCGGCAATACCCAGAAGGGAAACAATAATGTCTACTGTCAGGATAATTCCATCGGATGGCTGGACTGGAGCGGACTGGAAAAGGATCCTGGGCTTCATGATTTTGTGAAATCTTTGATCCGGCTTCGGAAACAGCATCCGGTATTCTGCCCGGATAAAGAGATGACAGGGATGACTTATTCAGCAAAAGGGGTACCGGATGTATCATATCATGGAGAAAATGCCTGGAGAGTTCCTCTGGAGGTATCCAGCAGACAGCTGGGAGTCTATTACAGTGGTGAGGATCAGACAGGCGAACATGACGAGGACTGCTTTATAGCCTATAATATGCACTGGCTGGAGCATACTTTTGCGCTGCCGGCTCTGCCGAAAGGGAAAAAATGGTACCGGATTGCATCTACGGCAGAAGGGGTCATGGAAAAGGCGGTTCTGCTGGAAGACCAGAAGTTTGCTGAGATAAAAGAAAGGACGATTGTGATATTTGCAGGCAGGTAGTCAAGACGTAAACAGACATTGGAGTGTGCAGATACGGTGTATGGATGCCTTCTGGCTGAAGTGCATTGCCATTCTCTCCATGGCCCTGGATCATACAGGAGCCGTATTATTCCCGGCAGAGGTATGGATGCGGTGTGCGGGCCGGCTGGCGTTTCCGATTTTTTGCTTCCTGATCGTGGAAGGGTTCTTTCACACCCATGACGTATATAAATATATGATAAGACTGGGAGCCTTTGCACTGTTGTCGGAGATCCCGTTTGATCTTGCGTTTCAAGGGGTATTTTTGGAATCCGGTCATCAGAATGTGTTCTTTACTTTGCTGATTGGTATTGGAATGATGCTTTTGCTTTCCAGAAATCAGGAGTGGCCGGTGAAGGCAGTGATTCTTCTTCTGGCTATGTGGCTTGCTGTAACTATAAGAAGCGATTATAATTTCAGAGGAATCCTGCTGATTTTTTTCTTTTATATTTTTCGTGAGTCGAGAACTCTTGCTGTGGCGGCAGGCGGCTGCTGGAATTTCCTGTATCAGGGAATGATCCAGAAGTTCGGGATATTATCTATGATTCCGATTGCGCTATATAATGGAAAAAGGGGAAGAAGCATGAAGTATTTCTTTTATGTGTTTTATCCGGCGCATCTGCTGATTTTATATGGGATCAGCCAGATGGCAGGATGATGGAACAGGAAACGTACAGACCGGGATGTTATGTAAAGAAGGACAGAGACGATGAAAGCGTTGGAACATTTTAAGACAATCAATCATCACAAGTGGCTGGTGATGAAACAGTGTTTTCAGGTGGGGCTCTTTCGCCAGGGGCTCCTTCATGACATGTCCAAATATTCTCCGACGGAATTCCTGGTAGGATGTAAGTATTACCAGGGGAACCGAAGCCCCAATAATGCGGAGAGGGAGGCTACCGGGTACTCCAAAGCATGGCTCCACCACAAAGGAAGAAATAAGCACCATTATGAGTACTGGATTGATTACAGCGCAGACCCGGAGGAAGGAATTGTGGGACAGAAAATGCCGGTCAGATATGTGATTGAGATGTTTATGGACCGGATTGCGGCTTCCAAGACTTATCGGGGAAAGGCGTATACAGACCAGGATCCTCTGGAGTATTACGAGAAAGGAGCTGCAAAGCTCGGGAAGATGATCCATCCGGATACAGCCAGGCTGCTGCATTTTCTTTTAAAAATGCTGGCCGAAAAAGGAGAGAAGGAGACCTTTCGCTACATCAGGAAAAATATTTTGAAAAAAGGGTGTTGACTTTTAGGCGTGTGTATAGTAATATATTCTTCGGACGGTTTGAGAGTCCGGTTTGCGGAAGTGTCGGAACTGGCAGACGAGCAAGACTAAGGATCTTGTGGCATTCGTGCCGTGTGGGTTCAAGTCCCATCTTCCGCACGTTAAACCCTTATCTTACTAAGGTTCTAGTAAGATAAGGGCTTTTTTTATCTAAAAGATCTCCGGTTCACGCACAAGGATATTAGTCCAAAAATCAAGTAGCCTTACTATTTTCTTGCTGTTTCTATGGTTCAGTATTTATGAAATCTGTTTCATTCACATCGATAATAAGATCTTCTTCTTTCTCGTCATCAACTGAAAAATCACCCTTGAAAAACCAGTTGTAGGCTCGATTTGCGATGATTTTTGTTTCAACTAAATCGAGTCCACCACCGACCACCGCTCCAACTCCCGGCACTAATTTACCAAGATTTACTAAACCCTTTGAGCCGAACTTAGTAATAAATCGGAATCCCACCTTCTGATTAATTTTTGTTAATACAGTGCCCGGAATTTTCTTTATCAAGCTATTGGCGAATTTAACGCCAAACTGTATTCCTGCTTGCTTTAATAGTCCGTTTACCGAAACACCTGCCAGGCAGGCATAAATGAATGTCTGTGTTTGATCGCTGTTTAAATCATAATCAGCCATATAGGCGACACAAGAAATCATCCTCATTTGGACATATAGTACACTTCCAATATTGGCGGGAATCGCGACGGGCATGCTAACAAATCCCCCCAATCCGCTCAATGCTCCTGAAGTTGTACATTTTATAATCTGATTTCTGAGCATTACTTTGCAAGCTTCTTCTTTATTATTGTTCTTATCTAAATAATCAGCGGCTAAATCTGCCACGCTTGGGCTGACCTTAGGGATGCCGTCTAAACATTTTTCATAGCAGGCGTCTAGTAATTTCATGATATCTTCCTGTGTGATAATTTTTCTTTTTGATTTTGTTTTTTCTTCCATTTACCAATTCCCCCTTTATTTATAGAAAGCTCAATCCATAATAGTCCATGAAAATTTCGCGAGCTCCATTTGATAAGTTTATCTTACGACATACTATTCTGTGTGTCTACACTAATCGCTCCGAAGCGTACTCCTGTTTTATATATCTTTTATGTAATTGTACTCTGTGACTTTTTCTTCCGCACGATCAATTAGCCTCTGATAGTCTGCCCCATCATATGTCACAGCGCGTCCTGCTGTATAATCATCCCATTCTTTTTTTATTTGTTTCGCGCATTGTTGCGCCAAATCCAAGTGCTGATTTACGAGTTCCATAGATTCTTTTGTGTCAGCTTCTTTTATGCGTCTCAAAAATTCCGGCAACATCATATACTCCCCTCTCTTTCCAATTTTATGGTTGTCGGTTTACCGACAATATTATAAACCAGAACCGCATATAATCTCAATAGAAATTGAGAGAGGAAGGCGAGACGGTATGACTTATGCAGACGCAATCGCAAAAAGACTGCTTACCATATGCGAAAAAGAAAATATAACGGTCAATAAACTCTGTACATTATCCGGCGTAAGTCATACGACCATACAAGATATCATGACCGGCAAAACAAAGAATATTACTCTCAGAACTTTGCATCGCCTTGCGGTTGGGTTGAATATGACCGTTGCGGATCTTCTTGATTTCCCAGAAATGAACGAAACAATTTTTGAAGACGAATAACTGAGTATAAAATATAAATATTGAGTAGTAATAATCTCGCCCGTGGTATAATGGCATCCATAGGTGTTTGGCATTGCGGAAAAGACAGGAGTATTCCTGTCTCTTTTTTTGATAATTCTCCTCTTTTATGTCGTGAAATATTGAAAATGATGTATAATAGAGAATAATATTCTGAAAAAGAACAGGAGGGATTGTATGCTGGAGAAGATTGATCTGAAAAAGAAGCTGGAAAAAGAAGACTATAATCAGAGGATGGAGAAACTGACACCGAAAGTCGGAAGGCTTCAAAGGGAATGTCAGAAATGGAAGATCCCGGTCATGATCGCTTTTGAGGGATACGGCGCGTCAGGAAAAGGAGTGCAGATCGGTGAGCTGATCCAGGCGCTGGATCCCAGAGGATTTCAGGTATATGCGGTAAAGAATGAGACGGAGGAAGAAAGGATGCACCCCTTCCTCTGGCGTTTCTGGACGAAAATGCCGGCCAAGGGACGGATCGCCATCTATGACAGCAGCTGGTACCGTAAGGTGCTGGTAGATCGGTTTGATGGAAAGACTAACGGCAAAGAAGTGGACAAGGCTTTCAGATCCATCTGTTCCTTTGAGGAGCAGCTGACGGCAGATGGAATGGTCATCATTAAGATCTTCCTGGATATTGATCAGAAGGAGCAGAAGAAACGATTTCAGAAGCTTTTGGATTCCAAGGATACTGCCTGGAGAGTCAGCAAGGGGGATCTGAAGAGAAATAAGCATTTTAAAGAATATCAGGCTATGAATGAAGAGATGCTTCTCAGGACAGATACTGCCTATGCACCCTGGCATATTGTAGAGGCTACAGACCGGAAGTTTGCAACGGCAAAGATATACAGCATCGTGGCCCAGACACTGGAATATAAGATAAAAGAAGCAGAAGAAGCCGCTATGGCAAAAGAAGAAAGCGAAGTGATGGCTCTGGCAGTGGACGACAGACTGCTAAAAGAATCGGTTCTTTCCAAGGCGGATCTGACCCTCTCCTATACCAAAGAAGAGTATAAGGAAAAGCTGGATCATCTGCAGAAAAAGATTCAGAAGCTTCACGGAGAGCTTTACCGGTATCGGATCCCGGTGGTACTGGGATTTGAAGGCTGGGATGCAGGCGGAAAAGGCGGAGCAATCAAACGGCTGACCCAGAAGATGGATCCCAGGGGGTATGTAGTCCACCCGACCGCGTCTCCCAATGATATTGAAAAAGCCCATCATTATCTCTGGCGTTTCTGGACAGATATGCCAAAAGCCGGACATGTAACCATCTTCGACCGGACCTGGTACGGGAGAGTCATGGTGGAACGGATTGAAGGTTTCTGCAGCAGAAAAGAGTGGCAGAGGGCTTATAAGGAAATTAATGACATGGAAGCAGATCTGGCGGATGCAGGGGCGGTTGTTCTTAAGTTCTGGATGCAGATCGACAAGGATGAACAGGCCAGAAGATTTCAGGCCAGACAGGAGAACCCGGACAAACAGTGGAAGGTTACCGATGAAGACTGGCGGAACCGGGAAAAGTGGGATCTGTATGAGGAAGCAGTCAATGAGATGCTGATCCGTACTTCTTCCCCGTATGCTCCGTGGATTGTTGTGGAGGGAAACTGCAAATATTATGCCAGAATCAAGGTTCTGGAGACGGTGGTCAATGCCATTGAGGAGAAATTAAAGGAAAAGAAGGGACTGAAACGATCATGACCATCAGAGAACAGCTGGAAATCAGAGAAAACACTTATCTAAGTCCTTATGCCACATTAAGCAGCAAATCAGCAGGACGCGAGCGGCCGGAAGAGGAGTGCGATATCCGCCCGGTATTTCAACGGGACAGGGACCGTATCCTGCACTGCAAGTCTTTCCGGAGGCTGAAGCAAAAGACTCAGGTCTTTCTGCTTCCTAAGGGAGATCATTATCGTACCCGTCTTACCCATACCCTGGAGGTGTCCCAGAATGCCCGGACCATTGCCAAGGCGCTTCGGCTGAATGAAGATCTGACAGAAGCCATTGCACTGGGACATGACCTGGGACACACGCCCTTTGGCCATGCAGGAGAAAGGGCACTGAACCAGATCTGTCCTCTGGGTTTCCGCCATCATGAGCAGAGTGTGAGGGTAGTAGAACGGCTGGAACGGCAGGGACGGGGACTTAATCTGACCTGGGAAGTCAGAGATGGTATCCGGAATCATAAATCCAGTGGAAATCCGCATACCCTGGAGGGACAGATCGTACGTCTTTCCGACAAGATCGCATATATTAATCATGACATTGACGATGCAATCCGGGGAGGAATCTTAAAAGAGACGGATATACCTGAAAAATTCCGGAAAGTGCTGGGGGAGTCTCCGAAGATCCGGCTGGATACTATGGTACATAATGTGATCATCAACAGCATGGATCAGCCGGAAATCCGGATGTCTCCGCAGGTTGGAGAAGCTATGATGGGGCTTCGGGGATTTTTGTTTGAAAGCGTCTACCAGAATCCAGTGGCAAAAGGTGAGGAAAAGAAGGCAATCCATATGATCAAGAATCTTTATGAATTTTATATCGATTATCTGGAAGTCCTTCCAGAACAGTTCCTTCGTATGATTGATGAAGATGGGGAATCCAGAGAGCAGGTGGTCTGTGATTATATTGCCGGAATGACAGATACCTATGCGGTAAAAAAGTTTGAAGAATTTTTTATTCCGGAATCGTGGAAAATTTAAAGGAAATCAGATGGTTTTGTCGAATATTATAATAGGAGGCATTTGTCATCAAGGTGAAAAGAGCGTAAAGAATGTATTACAGCGATGAGATTATTGAAGAAGTAAGATCCAGAAATGATATCGTTGACGTTATTTCTTCCTATGTGAAATTACAGAAAAAAGGGAGTTCCTACTTTGGACTCTGCCCGTTCCATAATGAAAAGTCGCCTTCTTTTTCTGTCAGCAGACAAAAGCAGATGTATTATTGCTTTGGCTGTGGGGCAGGGGGAAATGTATTCACTTTTCTCATGGAATATGAAAATTATACGTTTGTGGAAGCCCTGCGTTACCTGGCTGACCGGGCAGGCGTCGATCTGCCTGAGCAGGAGTATTCGAAGGAAGAAAAAAGGAGAGCGGATACCAGAGCCGTTCTTCTGGAGATCCACAAGCGCGCGGCCCAGTTCTACTATGTGCAGCTTAAAAGCAGCGCAGGACAGCAGGCGATGGCATATCTGAAGGGGCGGAAGCTCAGTGATGATACGATCAAGGCGTTTGGCCTCGGATATTCCAGTAAATACAGTAATTCCTTGTACCAGTTCCTGAAGTCCAAAGGGTATGGGGACGACATGCTTGCCCAGTCCGGATTGGTCACGATGGATGAAAAGCATGGACCCCATGACAAATTCTGGAACCGTGTCATGTTTCCCATTATGGATGCCAATAACCGTGTCATCGGCTTCGGCGGCCGGGTGATGGGAGATGCAAAGCCGAAATACCTGAACTCTCCGGAGACCATGATTTTTGACAAGAGCAGAAATCTGTACGGGCTTTTTCGGGCGAGGACTTCCAGAAAACCATATTTTCTGCTCTGCGAGGGATATATGGATGTGATCTCGCTTCATCAGGCGGGATTTACCAATGCGGTGGCGTCGCTTGGCACAGCCCTGACACCGGGACATGCTTCTTTGATTAAGCGGTATGTGCAGGAAGTGTATCTTACATATGACAGTGATGAAGCCGGGACCAGGGCGGCTCTGAGGGCGCTCCCTATCTTAAGAGAGGCAGGCATCACTGCAAGGATCATCCGGATGGAGCCCTATAAGGATCCAGATGAGTTTATTAAAAATCTGGGAGCGGATGCTTTTGAAGAAAGGATCGCCAATGCCAGAAATGGTTTTATGTTCAGTCTTGAGGTTCTGGAAAAGGATTATGACCTTAAGTCGCCGGAAGGAAAGACGGCTTTTCTGAATGAGGCGGCAAGACGTCTGGGAAGATTCGAAGAAGAGATTGAGCGGGGCAACTACATCGAGGCGGTCGCTGAAAAGTATCATGTCGGCTATGAGGAGCTCCGCAGGCTGGTAGGAAAGATGGCGGTACAGGAAGGACTGGCAAAGCCGGCCAGCCGGCCGAAGACGGCACATACACGGGAGAAAGAGGACGGAATCCGCAAGTCTCAGAAGATCCTTCTGACCTGGCTGGTGTCTGACGAACGGATTTTCGGGCAGATCAAGGATTATATTTCGCCGGAGGATTTTTCGGACGGGATCTACCGGAAGGCAGCAGAGCTTCTGTTTCAGCAGTATGATGAAGGAGAAGTAAACCCGGCAAGGATCATGAACCACTTCACAGATGAAGAAGAACACCGGGAAGTGGCCGCGCTGTTTCATACCCGGATCGAAGAGCTGACGTCTGAGAGGGAGAAAGAGAAGGCCCTCATGGAAACGATCATACGGATCAAGAATCACAGTATTGAGACTGCCACCCGGAATCTGGAGCCGACAGATATGGCGGGGCTGCAGAAACTGATGGAGGCAAAAAGAAAACTGCAGGACCTTAAGCAACTGCATATTTCCATTAATTAAGGATAAAATATAAACAAGCAATGAGAGGATGGACA